>ENA-OQAN01000602-OQAN01000602.1-human-gut-metagenome-genome-assembly--contig:-NODE-602-length-18468-cov-1.589553_pt1 | contig 18468 bp, 16 predicted proteins | sample MGYA00242735_ERZ504527 | MGnify/ENA primary metagenome ERZ504527 (study PRJEB26092, sample SAMD00036230) | human gut metagenome | host: Homo sapiens | study: EMG produced TPA metagenomics assembly of... | reverse complement strand
CATTGATTGGGTACAAAAATTTATCTATCTTGGTTATGGCCACAAGCTTTTTGGGATTTCTAGTGACTTGTCAGACTTGCCATCGAGCTTGGCTAAGTACGGAGTACCAGTCCCTAAGAGCCAGTTGGAGCCTTTCAAGGGTCTACAGGCAAATTCTGGGGTCAATGGTGGGCCTTGGTGCTTCATTGCCTAGTTTATGCCCTACTCTTTTTCGTCACACTTCAGAAGAAGGAGAAATAAATGCAACAATATGATGAATGGCTGATTGACTTCCAAGTGCAGCATGGTCGCAAGCCAAGTGATAAGGAAGTTGCTGAAGCTGCTAAGACTGGTTTTGCCCTTTCTAGTGGCTTGAGCAGACAGAAAAATTCTAAATTCAGACAAGTTTTGTCTAAGGTTGGTTGGGGTGATCTCAAGTTTAGCTGGTTTTTAGTTTTGGAAATTTTGCTCTTGATTTGTATTGCTCTCTTTGGCTATGTTGTAGGCTATCTATTTATCTAGGAGGACCTCATGAAACAGTTTAAACATAAAAAGTTTATCGGTTTGGCCTTGATTGTCTTTTTGGTCTTCATGGTACTTGGAAAATACACTCAGAGCACGGCTTTTACATCGTCTTCAAGAGTTTATGCCACAACCGTTGTCGATAAGAATACCGGGAACAAGGTGCGTTTTGAAGTTCGTAAGATCAAGGGAGACAAATACGAAGTCAAAAATACGGAGACCGGGGATACTTATCAGGCTAATGCCCAATCCGGCGAAGACCGTTCTTTGAGCTTTAAGTTGCCTGGAACTAACGGTAGCTCAGACGGTACTATCCGTATCACACCAAGTATGGTACCTGGAGGAGATGCGAAGGTTGAAATGACTGAATCAGACACCTATACTCAGGTTGAGGGAGGTTCTGAAGTCGTTGAGTCTAGCGAGGCTTCGTCTAGTTCTTCAAGTAGCCAAGTTAAAAGCATTATTAAGGATATTTTGGAATCAAGTAGTTCATCCTCAGGTAGCGATGCAAGCTCAGAATCGTCTTCTAACGATCCAAATAAGCCAAATGCAGATATCAAGACTAAGACCGATGTCAATGGTGATAAGGAAACCACTTATATTGCAGACTATTCGACTGAGGACATTAAGTCTATCACGGAAGCCTTTGGGAAATGGCTCTATCAGTCTGATTATGCCAAGGATGCTGTTTTAGTTCAAAGCAGCTTTGACAGCATCACCAAGGTCAATGATGGTAGTCCAACCTTCCTGTCATTCAAGGCACCTAAGGAAAAAGGTAGCAGCCAAACGATTACCATCCTTGCTAATCTTATCAATGCGGATGGCTATGAACATATTACTGGTGTTCCAAGTGGTATCATCAATGGCAAGGAAGTCTCAAACTATGATTTCAAGGACTATAAAAACACAGTTGATTCCTTTGCTTTAGGGATTAATGACAATAGTGGTAAGACCGCAGACTATAGCCCAACATCATCCTTCCGTCTTTATACCTTGAAGGATAAGAAACATGCTATGTATGAAGACGATGCTGCTGAACAAAAAGCCCTCTTTAAGGACTTCTCAGCTGATGATAAAACTGGTGGCAATTATAATGGCTACAACAAGCTCTATAAGGATTTGGTTGACCAAGATAAGGATTCTTACCAAATCGTTCTAGGCTCCAACGGTACCGTTTATTATGTGACGAACTACTGGAAGGGTAATTACGATAAGAAGGCTGTTCAGACCTATAAGGTAGCACCAGATGATATGCAAGAGGCTTACCAAGAGTTGCTCAAGCATTACTCTAGTGCTAGCACATCTGAAAGCTCAGAATCTTCAAGTTCTTCACAAACATCGGAGTCATCATCAAGCTCATCAGAGGCCAAAACAGAATCAAAAACGGAAACCAAGACCGAACAAACAGGCATGGATGTTAATGCTATCAAGGATAATAACTTCCAAAGCCTCGAAGGTACTTGGAAGAATGGGAATGGTAGTAGTTTGACATTTCTAAGAAATCAAGTAACTGCACCAACAGATTATGAGGTTCAAAAATGCTAATTCCAGTCTTGAAAATGGCTACCTGAGAGCGAGCCTAAGAACAGGAATGTATGGCGCAATAATCTATTTCATCCCGAAAGGTACGACATTACCGAATGTGTCAGGAAATAATCCTGATGCTTCAGATAATACCAAAGACCGTATCCTAGTGACCCAATCAGGAAGTGCACAATCTGACGCCAAACAATTCTACTACAAGGCTGACTAGATCTGATAAATCTGAAAGTTGAGATAAAATTATCTCAACTTTTTATATTACATTTGTAACTTTAATTTAATAGTCAACCTTCCTTGTATAAATAAGCGGATTATTAGGGAGGCGAAGGCTTTCTTATAAAATTAATTATTGTGAAAACTTACAAAAAGCTATATAATGAGTAGTGTTGTAAAAAGGGCTTCCTAGGGGATTTTTGAGGAAGTTTCTTAAATCAGATTAGAGGGAGAGGGGGAAAAGAATGACTTCTATTATTGAATCACTACTTGCTGCTTTTAAAGATTTTCATTGGCTAGTATCTATAGATACGCTCTTGATTTTCTTTGTCAATTATCTGATGTTTCATGCAGCTGGTAGGGTCAAGATTTCTTGGTGGCTACTTTTATTAGGTGGTCTTTTGTCGGTTGTTTTGACTCCCCTTCTTCCTATGGGATTCAAATTTTTACTTAATCCTCTCATTTTATTTTGTTTTAGTTATTACAAACGTCCAGACTTGCCATGATAGAACCGGTATTTAATAGTTTTTATTCCTGGGGGACAACCAATATCATTATACGAGGCTTGTATTAATCGTCTTTCCTTTACTTTTGGGAGCCGACTTGATGACGTCCTGAATTCATTACGTTAAGGAGTATATGTGTGGTAGTTACCTATCCTCTTTACTTCTTGGTTCACTGTTTTATTGGTTATGAATATTTGCAGGTTGAGGAAAAGGAGAGCTTGCGCATACACTTCACCCCTATTGTTATTGGGTTAGCTTTGCCTTTCTTTCATATGGACTTTTTAACGACTATTTACCCTACCTTGCTACTATCTGGTCTGTAGAAGTGGTTAACAATTATGCCAAGTTGATCGTTCTATTAGCAACAGGAGCCTTCTTCATCGTTGTTTCCTATGCCAACCAGTGGATTAAGGATGAACTTTTTCTGGAGTTGAAAGAGGAGCAGGAGCGTCATTTCCAGAGCTTACAGGAATCTAGTAGACATATCCTCCATCTTTATCAGGAGCTATACCGTGATGGAGTGCCTAAGGTAGTCGTACCTAAGAAGGTTAAGACCGTTCTGGCTACTAGTCAAGAGGGAGACACTCAGAACCTATCTGATGAAGAGGTTCCCTTCAGCAAGGTTATGCCAGATATTTCTAACCTGCTTTCTCAATTGTTACGTTCCGTCATTGAGAGTAAGTATATGGAGTTTCATGCAGTTGGCGTTGATTTTATCATGGAGGTTCCAGACCCTATATCCCCAGTTCATATCGATGTGGTGGATTTATCAGCTGTTCTAACGACCTTCTTGGACAATGCCTTGTTGAGAGCTCATGGTCAAGAAAATAGTTTAGTTCGTATGTCTTATTACCAAAGAGGTGAGGTCCAGGTCCTCTCTGTAGAGACAACCCTTTCGCAAGATAGTGCCAAGGCGCCCCACGAGGCGTATGAGAGTCACTTATCAATCAATGAGCAGCTCGAAGATATTATGGAGCGTTACCCTCAGTCTAAACTTAGCTTTAAGAATGATAAGTTCATCTATAGACAGCAATTTGAATACTAAAGACTTGTAAAAAAAAATATAGAAAGGAGATTCGATGTTTTGAATCGTTTTTGGGAATAAATTTTTTTAAATCTCTATGATACAGATGCCTTTCTAGCCATTCAGCTTATTTTAACTCTGACGATAAATTGTGCCATTTTCAAACGAATGACAGACATTCGTATCTCCTGGACGGTCTTCTTGACCTTAGCCCTGTTAGATGTAGTCATTCAGTATAATATTACTAACATGATTATGGTTTTTGATGTCTTTATCCTGATGATTTTGGCCTTTCTTGCTAAAGGGAAGACCTGGTCGGTGACCCAGTATGCTTTTCATACTTTGTTTCCAGTGGTGACGTCAGATTTACTTTATCGCTTATTGGGACTCTTCTTTATTCCCCTTCTCTTAAATCTCCCTGTCGCTGAGGTAGGGTCTAATGCCCTTTTCTATCTCTTATCTTACGGTTTGATTTTGCCACTTTATTTTGTATTTGACCGTTTCTTGGGCTTGGATTTGAAGCGTTGGAAGGTCTATAGCGATGACTCTTTCCAGAACCTCCAGATTTCTAGAAGAGTTGCTATAGCAATTGGCCAATTTATTTATTTGGGAATCTATCTCAGTTGTGAATTTAGACAGTTGGTTTCCTGGCTACTCTTCAGAGGTGGAGTTGAGACTTCGGATGCTTTGGGTTCTCTTGTCCGCAGTGGCTTTCATTTTCCTAATTGCCCATCTTAATCAACTGTCTCGGCAGTATTTGGAAGAGAGTTTGGCCATGGAGGAAAAGAGGCATTTGAATAGTTTGACCAAGGCCAACCAAAAGATTGATCTTCTCTACAATGAGTTGTTACAATACAGACAGTCTTATCAGACGGTTGTGGAACAATTTTCAGAGGAAGTACGTGACCAGGAAGAGGCTCTTGCTGAACAGGTGTATCAGAATGTCCTTAGAGAGAGTGCCAAGGAGTTTGAACGTTTCCGTGTCATTGATAATCCTAAGCTGGAAAATATTCAGTCCCTACCCTTACGTAGCCTTCTTTCGGCTCGTATGATGGAGGCTAAACGTAGTAATATTCCAGTGACTTGTGATATTCCTGAGGAGATTTCAGGGTTTACCATGAACGTGGTTGACTTGACCTTGCTGGTGTCTATTTTCTTTAGTAATGCGATTGATGAGAGTAAGCAGGTACCTGCCAGTCAAATCAAGTTTAGTTTTCATCGACATGATAAGGATGGAAGCTACCATTTTGTCATGGAAAATAGGACGCAAGAAGAAAAAGTTGACCTTGATGCCATTATGCAGGAAGAAAACCAGAAGAAGACCTCAGGTCTTAACCTCCACTCAGCCAAGGATATTCTTAGGAAGTATAGTGATGCCAATCTGATTACAAGCAGTGGTGATTACCTCTTCAAACAGGAATTGATTTTTAAATAAAGATGTAGAGCTAAATCAGAGGATTGGCTCTTTTTTTTTAGGTACAAGTCCATGAAGGAGGGCTCTTTGCTGTGGTGCTTGTGCTTATGTGAGAAACTTAGGACATCGGAGGAGATAGGGGCGAGGGAGGAGTCTGATTGTTGCTTCATTCTGTGTTATAATAGCAAGGATTAGTGGTTGTTAGCACTAAGTGAATGGCAGTTCTTGCTTGCCTAACGACTGGTGTAGAGATAAGAAAGGGACGTCTTATGAAATTACTTTATACGGATATGTCTCAGGATTTAACAGAAATTCTGACGGAGCAGGCAACCAGCTATGCTCAAAAGGGAAAGAGGGTCTTTTATATTGCCCCTAATGCCCTGTCATTTGAGAAGGAGCGTAAGGTCTTGGAATACCTGCCTCAGTCAGCATCCTTTGAGATTACGGTGACTCGTTTTACTCAGATGGCTAGATATTTCATTCTCAATACGAGCAACCCCAAAACGCAGCTGGATGATACTGGTCTGGCCATGATTTTTTATAAGGTGTTGTCGCATATGGCGATGATGAGCTCAAGGTTTATGGCCGTTTGCGCAAGGATAGTAACTTTATTAATCAATTGGTAGACCTTTATAAAGAGTTGCAGCAGGCTAATATGACGGTTCTGGATTTGCAGCATTTGGATCAGGTTGAAAAACAAGAGGATTTGCTCAGGATTTTCAGTGCGGCTCAGGATCTCTTGTTGGCAGGAGATTTTGACAATCAATCAAAACTTAGTGCCTTCTTCAAGGAAATTACCTCAGGCCATCTGGATAAGGCACTGGGTAACACGGTTTTGGTCATTGATGGCTTTACGCGTTTCTCTGCCGAGGAGGAGGCCCTAGTTGCTCTCTTGAATGATAAGTGCCACCAAATTGTCATTGGGACTTATACCAGTCAAAAAGCTTATAGTGCTAACTTTGTTTACGGCAATGTTTATCAGGCTTCAGTGGATTTTCTGAGAACTCTGGCTCAGACCTATAAGGTGACACCCGACTATGTGACGACAGACAAAGAGGGGAATCCTTCTTTTGCACATATTAGCCGTCTTTTGGAGAGCCGTCATGATTTTAGTACGATTGACGAGCAGCTGACTGCTCAGGACAAGCAAGCTTTGCAGGTTTGGGAAGTGGTCAACCAAAAGGAAGAAGTGGCTCAGGTTGCTAAGAGTATTCGTCAGTTGCTAGCAGATGGCAAGCGCTATAAGGATATCTTGGTCTTGCTAGGTGATGAGGAGAGTTATAAGCTTCAGGTGGGTCAGATTTTCCGAAAATTTGATATTCCCTATTATTTCGGTAAGGAAGAAACCATGTCTAGCCATCCTTTGGTGCAGTTTGTGGATTCGCTAGAGCGTATCAAGCGCTATAATTATCGTGCCGAGGATTTGCTTAATCTCGTAAAATCCGGTCTCTATGGCGGTTTTGCTCAAGAGGATTTAGATCTTTTTGAGTATTATGTCAATTTTGCAGATATCAAGGGGCGTCACAAGTTCCTTTCTGATTTCACGGCTAATAGTCGTGATAAGTATGATTTGGACCAGCTCAATGCCTTGAGGTCACAACTGGTAGAGCCTTTGGACAAGTTGCTTAACAGTCGCAAACAGAAGGGGTCTAGTCTGCTCAAAAAACTTGTGGTCTTTTTAGAGGCTGTGCAAGTGCCAAGTAAGATGGCTGCTTTGACTGGCAAGGCTAGTGAGGCCGAAAAAGAGCAGAATGAACAGGTCTGGAAGGCTTTCACACAACTCTTGGAGCAGGTTGAGACTATTTTGGGGAAGAAACTCTGTCAGTGGACGACTTTTTGTCCATTTTGCGTTCAGGAATGTTGGCCTGTGATTACCGTACGGTCCCAGCCACTGTCGATGTGGTCAATGTGAAGAAATACGATTTGATTCAACCACACTCTGCTCCTTATGTTTTTGCCTTGGGGATGACCCAGTCACATTTTCCAAAAGTAGGGCAAAATAAGAGTCTCCTGTCTGACGAGGAACGTAGTCGTATCAATGAAGCTACGGACGAGCACAGAAGTTTGGATATTGTTACGCAGAGCAATAGTCAGCGGGGGCATTTCGTGGCTATGTCACTTTTTAATGCGGCTAGTGAACAATTGGTGCTTAGTCAGCCACAAATTCTCAATGAGACACAGGATGACATGTCGGTTTATTTGAAGGAGCTGCTTGACCTTGGTCTTCCTTTGGTTGAAAAGGGACGTAATCGTTTCGAGGCTAAGGGTGACCAGATTGGAAACTACAAGGACCTCTTGTCGACTGTCATTGCCCTTAATAGCAGTCAGCTAGATGCTGATTTGGACAAGGAAACCCAGACTTTCTGGTCAGTTGCTGTGCGTTATCTCCGTAAGCGACTTGATAAGGACCAAGTCTTGATTCCAAATGTGATTGACGATGTGACGACGACCAAGGTGGATGATCAGGTCATGCAGTTGGTCTTTCCGGGGGAAGAACCACTGAAATTATCAGCTTCGGCTCTGACAACCTTCTATAACAACCAGTATCTTTATTTCTTGCGCTATGTCTTGGGGCTTCAGGAGTTGGAATCTATCCATCCGGATGCTCGACACCACGGGACTTACTTGCACCGTGTCTTTGAGCGTGTCATGGGGGATTCTTCGTCAGAAAACTTCGATGATAAACTGGAAAAGGCAATTGCTCAGACCAATCAGGAGCAACCCTTTGAACTCCTCTATACGGAGGACCAGGAGAGTCGTTTGTCCCGTCAGATTTTGGAAGATATCGCTCGTTCTACAGCTAGTGTTTTACGTGATAATGCAGCCGTTAAGGTTGAGCGAGAGGAAGCCAAGTTTGACTTGCTTTTAGCAAATAGCATCAAGATTACAGGGATTATTGACCGTGTGGACCGTTTAACGGATGGGGCTCTGGGTGTCGTTGACTACAAGTCAGGTAAAAATGTCTTTGACATTCAAAAATTCTACAATGGCCTTAGTCCGCAGTTAGTAACCTATCTAGAAGCCCTTCGCCAGACCTATAAGGTTGATGCTGACCAGCTTTTTGGTGCCATGTATCTTCACATGCAGGACCCACAACTTAACTTAGCTCAGTTTGGTCTGGATAAGCTAGCAGCTCAGGCTCATAAGGAATTGACCTATAAGGGACTCTTTGTGGCTTCAGAGACGGAGCATCTGGCTGGTGGAAACTATGATTTACAAAAGACTGTCACCTACGACAAGGAGGACCTAGAGACCTTGCTAGAATACAACATTAAGCTCTTTACAGGTGCTGCTGAAGTTATTCGAAGCGGGAATTTTGCAGTCAATCCTTATACCGAGGATGGCAAGTCTGTTCAAGGGGATCAAATCAAGGCTATTACTCATTTTGAGGCCGACCGCCACATGGGACAGGCTCGAAAGCTCCTGCGTTTACCAAGTAGGGGCAAGAAGGAAGCCTATTTGGAGCTGATGGCAAAAGATGAGGACAAGAATCAGATGCAAGTTGCTGAAAAAATCATCCCCTTTCCAGTCACTGATCAAGCTGTAAAAGCAGACAAAAAAGACCAGGAGGACAACCATGTTGACTAAAGCTTTTTTAAGTCCAACAGAGATTAAGGAACGCATTGCCCAAGAAGCAGCTTCTGACAAGAACGCAAGTTAACACCTGAGCAGATTGAGGCCATTTACAGTAATGGTAGCAATATTCTTGTGTCAGCTTCGGCTGGATCAGGAAAAACCTTTGTCATGGTTGAGCGTATCCTTGATATGATTGGACGTGGCGTTGGCATTGACCAACTCTTTATCTCAACCTTTACGGTAAAGGCCGCAGGTGAGTTAAAAGAGCGTCTGGAAAAGCGTTTGACAGAGCAGTTGGGACAGGTTGAGACGGATGAAGAGCGTGCCTTTCTTTCAGATCAGATTGCCAAGATTGGAACGGCTGATATTGGAACCATGGATGCCTTTACCCAGAAATTGGTCAATCAGTATGGCTATCTCCTGGGTGTGTCACCTATTTTCCGCATTATGACAGATCCTGCCGAGCAGACACTTATGAAAAATGAGGTTTATGCCGATCTTTTCAACGATTACATGCAAGGAAAGGATGCCCAACTTTTCCAAAAATTGGTCCGCAACTTCGCAGGAAATGGCAAGACTAGTAAGGCCTTTCGTGATTTAGTTTACGATGTCTATAACTTTTCTCAGGCTACTGCAGGTCCTGAAAATGGCTACGTCAAAATCTTTTAAAAGGGCAGGCAGAGGCCAATCCAAGAAAGGCTAAAGCTGAGCTTTAGAGGGTCTCAAAGATGGCTTGTTGGCTGATTTCTTAGACTTCTTAAGAGACCATCTAGGTCTAGCTCAGCGTGAATTTGCCAAGGCCAAGTATCTGAATAATGTGTCAGATGCCATTAGCCTTCTTGAAGGAGCCTTGGCCAATGACCAAACGGATATGGAGGACTTGCTCAAACAACTCTTGACTTTGTCAGGAGGTACTGGTTTGACCAATATGACCCGTCCTAAAGACGAGGAACTCAAGGCCTACAAGGAAGCTTACAACAAGACCAAAAATGAGTTTGTGGCTCAGTTGCGAGAGGTTGATACCCAACTAACGGTCCTCGAGGTTTTGACCAAGCATAATGATGACATCCTACCTCTGTTAGAGCTGCTTCAGGCCTTTGTACTTGATTTTTCGGACCAGTATTTACAGGCAAAGATTCAGGAAAATGCTTTTGAATTCTCAGATATTGCCCATTTTGCTATCCGTATTTTGGAGGATAATCCAGAGGTGGCAGCTAGCTACCGTGACCGTTACCATGAAGTGATGGTAGATGAGTATCAGGACAATAGCCATACCCAAGAACGCATGTTGGAACTCCTATCTAACGGCCACAATCGATTCATGGTGGGAGATATCAAGCAATCCATCTATCGTTTCCGTCAGGCAGACCCTCAGATTTTTAATGGCAAGTTCCAGCTCTTCCTTGAAAATCCAGATGTAGGTAAGCTGATTCTTCTTAAAGAGAACTTCCGTAGTCAATCTGAGGTTCTTGATGCGACCAATGGTGTTTTCAGTCACCTCATGGATCAGGAAATCGGAGACATCCTCTATGACAAGACTCACATGCTGGTAGCGGGTAGCGAGAAGCAAAAAGAACCCCATCCTGAAAATGAGACAGAGGTTCTGATTTACAATAGTGATGAAGCGAGTGTAACTCCTGACGAAGAAGGTGCTGATCAACCTATTAGTAGCGGCGAGATTTCCTTGGTTATCAAAGAAATCATCAACTTCACGAGCAGGGTGTACGTTTTGAGGACATCACCCTCCTAGCACCGAACCGTAACACCTATCTGGACTTGATGGCAAGCTTTGAGGAGTACGGAATTCCCTTGGTACCTGACGAGTATAAGTCAAGCTACCTAGAGTCACTAGAAGTTATGATTATGTTGGACACCCTTCGTACTATCAATAATCCTCTCAATGACTACGCCTTGGTTGCCCTCCTTCGTTCCCCTATGTTTAACTTCAACGAGGACGACCTGGCTAGGATCGCTGTCCAGGCTGACAAAGGACAATTCTATGACAAGCTTCTTGCAGCTCATACTAAATCAGGGCTTCATCCAGAAGTCGTGACGCAAGGATTTGAGGCCAAGTTGACTCTCTTCATTGAGACTCTGTCAGATTGGCGTGATTACAGTAAGTGGCACTCGCTCTATGACCTCATCTGGAAGATTTACGACGATCGTTTCTATTATGATTATGTTGGCAGTCTTCCACGAGCTGAGCAACGTCAGGCCAATCTCTACGCCCTTGCCTTGCGTGCCAATGCCTATGAAAAGACTGGCTTTAAGGGACTTTCTCGTTTTATTGGTATGATTGATAAGATTATTTCTAGCGGTAACGACCTAGAGGAAGTAACAGACTTGGTTCCCAAAAATGCCGTTAGCCTTATGACCATTCACAAGTCCAAAGGACTAGAGTTCAAGTACGTCTTTGTCTTGCAGATGAATCGCAAGTTCATTGGTCACAGCAAGGATGGACTAAGTGGTAAGTATATTATCAACCGTGAAAAAGGACTAGGCACTAAGTATCTAGCTGACCTCAAAGACCAGGTAAACACCAATTTGCCTAAGTTAAATGTTGTTCTCGAGACCTTAACCTTCCAGGAAAATCGTAGGGAAGAACGCCGAGCAAGTATCTCAGAAGAGATGCGTCTGCTCTATGTTGCAATGACCCGTGCAGAGAAAAAACTCTACCTAGTTGGTAAGGGCAGTAAGGAGAAATTGACCCAGCAATTTGGCACGGATGTTGAAAATAATCGCCTACCAGTAGCTCTACGTGACCAAATCGCTACTTATCAGGATTGGGTTATGGCTTTGGATACTGCCTTTATGAGAAAGGATCTCAAGTTTACTGTTCGCTTTGTTGAGGCTGAGGACTTGACCCCAGAGGCTATTGGTCAGGTTGAAGTTAAAGCAGCAGTAGATGCTGATGATCTCTCTAACAATCGTCAGACGGAAGACATTAAACGTGCCCTAACTGTCTTAGAAAGTGTTGAAAAGCTCAACCAACTTTATGCACCAGCGATTGACCTGCCATCTGTGCGTACGCCGAGCCAGCTCAAAGCCTTCTACGAACCTGTCATGGATACCGAAGGGGTGGATATTATGGACAAGAAAGAGGAAGTGCAACCTCTTGAGACATCCACTAGCTTTGAGCTTCCAGATTTTGGGCAAAAAACGAAGGTCACTGGAGCTGCGGTTGGTTCAGCCACCCATGAACTCATGCAACGCTTGATTCTTTCTGACAAGGTGACCCTCCAAGATTTGACACAGGCCTTGAGTCGAGTATCGGCAGATGATCAAGTCAAGGCGCGTGTGCAGTTAGAAAAACTACTAGGCTTCTTTGACACCGAACTTGGGAAGCTCATTCTAGCTAACCGTGATAAGTTGCGTCGCGAAGCGCCATTTGCCATGTTGGCAGAAGACCCGGCTAGTAAGGAAGACTTTGTCGTCCGTGGTATCATCGATGGCTACCTTCTTCTTGAAGACCGTATTGTCCTCTTTGACTATAAGACAGACCGCTTCACTCAACCTGGTGAGCTTAAGGACCGCTACAAAGGGCAAATGAGCCTCTATGCTAAAGCACTCAGCCAAGCCTATCAAATAGATAAGATTGATAAATACCTTATTCTCCTAGGTGGAAAAAACTTGGAAGTTGTAGAAGTATAAGCTATAGCATAACCATTCTTTCATAGTGAAAGAGTGGTTTTTTTGTGTCTCAATCCCACCAAAAAAGACCAGTGTGCACACACCAGTCTTTTCTGATAGATTTCCATCAGTATTGTAAGTTCGTTAAAATATTAGAGGATGGAAATAGTTATGAAAAAAAGTATCTTGTAGGTTGCTTAGGCCTACAAGGGTTATTATAACAAACTCATCTTAGTCTAAACAAGGTTAGAAAAATTAGAATTCAACACCACGAACATTACTAGTTTTTAATAATCCAAGTCTATAACAGCTAAAAAACAGACAAAAACCGCCAGCATTAGACTGACGGTATTTGTTTAGTTTAATCCTAATGTCAACTAATCAAAGGCACCACCCAATTGACCCAGGCCCAGGAAATAGGCATAACCAGAATCATGGCTGGAATCATATCTGCTGTTGGGAATTGACGCAGTTTCATAATACGAAAACCTGTCGCAATCATGAGGAAGCCCCCGCAAGCCTTAAAGTCTCCAATCATGGCTTTTGTTGTTAGAGGGAGAATGAAACCAGCACTCACAAAGAGGAGGAAGAAAACGATAAATTGTGGAATGGCAATCATGGAGACGATGTAACCTAGACTACAAGAGAAAATCATGGCCGTAAAGAAATCTAGGATAGATTTGGAAATCAAGATGGAAGCATCACCTGTCATCCCAGACTCAAGGCTCCCGTAAATTCCTGTACCACTTGCACAAAAAAGGACGATAACTGTCAAGAGCTGCGCATAAAACTCATCGTGAGCTAACCCTGTTTGTTTGCTTGGTGTAATCTTGGACAAGCCTTTTTCCATAAGCCCAGCTCCCTTGTTGATGAGGTTTCCAAACTTTAGGGCCAGTCCAATGATGGTACCGATAACTACTGCAAAGATAACCGCAGGCATGTTAACCATATTCATAATAGCACTAATCCCCATAACCATAGAGCTAGGCCAAAGATAAGGTTAAGATTGTCCTTGAAATCGTCTCTGAGATAGTCTCCAAAGAGTCCTCCAGCAATTCCTCCTAAGATAATAGATAGCGAGTTGATGATAATTCCAGTTGGCACTAGTGATTTCCTCCTATGTGTTCTAAATACTATAAGTTTAGCATTATCAAAGACCGAATGCAAAATTGTCCCGTTTTTACAAACGTTTTCTTGAAATTGTACCTTTGAAATGATACAATAAATGAGAAGGTAACGAAATAGCCTTATCTAAACCTATTGTCGACATTATTAGAGTATTGTTCATAAAAAACATAGCAATAATTCTAATTTATAATTTAATATAAAGTGCAAAATGAGACTATTGTTAAATAGATTTTCAAGAAAGGATAAAAGATGATTCGTTTTGAACATGTAACGAAACGTTATGAAGATAAAGATGCTCTCTCAGATCTTAACCTCGAGATTCGAGATGGTGAGATTTTTGGTCTGATCGGTCACAATGGGGCTGGTAAGACCACGACCATTTCCATTTTGACATCTATCATTGAAGCTAGCTACGGTGAAGTTTACGTTGATGATATGGCCCTCAGTCAACATCGTGATGCCATCAAGAAAAAAATCGCTTATGTGCCAGATTCACCGGACCTATTCCTAAATTTGACTGCCAATGACTATTGGTACTTTTTGACACGTATCTATGATTTGGAAGCTAGTCAGGTTGAGGAACGTTTGACTAATCTTATGGCTACCTTTGACTTGACGGAAAGTCGCTATAACCTCATTTCTTCCTTCTCTCACGGTATGCGTCAGAAGGTTGTTGTCATCGGTGCCCTTTTGGTTAATCCACAGATTTGGGTTTTGGATGAGCCTCTGACTGGTCTGGATCCACAGGCGTCTTATGATTTGAAGGAAGCCATGCGTCATCATGCCAAGGAAGGTAATAGTGTCCTTTTCTCAACCCACGTTTTAAGTGTAGCTGAGCAGCTCTGTGATCGTATTGCTATTTTGAAGAAAGGAAAACTTATCTTCCAAGGGTCTCTAGCTGAACTGAAGTCTCAGTACCCTGACAAGGATTTGGAAACTATTTATCTGGAAATGGCTGGACGTAAGATTGAGGAGGTATAGTCATGAACTGGAACCATGTTTGGGAGCTTTTTAAAATCAATCTCCTCTACGCTAATCCTCAAGCAGTAACTAACCTACAGAAACGTCAAGAGAAAAAGAAAAAAGCCAATTTCTCCATCGTTAATGCCATGCTTAGACAACAACTCTTGATTCTAGTAGTTTTTACGGTTGTCTATAGCTATCTTTTTGTAGGTGTCGATTATAAGGCCAATCCTGGAGTCTTAACCCTATATCTTTTGACATTTTCAATCATGGGGCTTCTCCAGACCTTCACGGCTCTCTATAGTACCTTTTATGACAGTAAGGATAGCAAGGCTTATCTGCCTCTTCCCTTGAAGCCAGCGGAAGTTTTTTTGGCCAAGACCTTGTCAGGTTCTATGGTTGGGATGACCTTCATGGTACCTATCCTTAGCCTTCTCATTCTAGCTTATTGGCAATTTATTGGCCCACTGGGAATAGTCGTGGGGCTTCTATCCTTTATCGTTTCTCTTTTTATCAATCTGGTTTTCTCAGTGATTTTGTCTAATAGTATTGGAACGCTGATTGTTCGCAGTTCTCGTCAAAAGCTCTATTCGACTATTTTGATGACCCTGTCAACCCTATTGATTATGTTCCCTATCATGATGGTTGGTTTTCTTAATGGTTATATTAAGGGGGCTGGACATATCGATTTTCCTTTATTGCCTTATCTAAGAGGTTACTATGATGTGGTAGCTGCTCCTCTATCTCCGGAGGCTCTACTAAATTTCTATCTTCCTCTTATCTTAGTGCTTATCTTGGGCTTTTGGTTTTATAAGGTCAGAATGCCTCGTTATTTCCACGAAGCCATTTATAACCAAAAGGCTAGAAAGCCTCAGGCCAAAGCTGTTACTCGAAGCCAAAGACAGGTCTTGATCCGCCATCATTTATCTACTTTGGGGAATTCAACCCTCATTATCAATACCTATGTGGTACCAGTCTTATATATGATCATGCTGGGTGGAGGTGCGGTATTTTTGAAAGATCTGGGTCCAGACTATTTCGGACTCCTGCTTTTGGTCGGAATTGCCTTTGGTTTCTTTTCAGCTCAACCAACAAGTTTTCTTGGTGTAGCAACATCCTTAGAGGGGACAAACTTTGACTTTATTCGTAGCCTACCAATCAATACGGGTGACTATCTTCGTCAAAAGTTTTGGATTTTCTATGCCTTGCAAGTCGGTGTATCCCTCTTACTAGGAGGACTTGGTTTAATCTTCCTTGCACATCTCCATCCGATTTTGGTAGCAAGTTTCACTCTTGGTTTTCTCGTAACAACCTATCTTGTAGGTGGCTATTACTTTGAACGTGACCTTAAATTGTTGGAAGTGAATTGGCAGGAAGTTACCCAGCTCTTCAATCGAGGTGGCGGACAGTGGCTCTATATGGGTATCTTTATTCTTACAATTTTCATCGCTGCCTTGCTAGGAGGTATTGTCTTCTTTGCAAGTAAGTTCTGGATTGCCCTAGTAGTCAATGCTATAGTATCTGGGCTTATAGCTTTAGTTGTACTAATCGTTTATATCTTTGTTGATCGCAGACGTTGGAAACGTATTAGAGCCATGTTTTTTGCCTAGTACAAACTGTTTAAAGAGTCTCTCCGATTGGAGGGATTCTTTTTTACTGAAAATCCTTAATATGTAAACTTATGCATTATATATGTTAAAATACCTGAATTTAGTGTATAATCATAAACATGAAACGAAATTTTGACTCAGTAAAACGCCTGGTTATCAAAATCGGGACTAGTTCTCTGGTTTTACCATCAGGGAAAATTAATCTTGAAAAAATCGATCAATTAGCTTTTGTCATTTCTAGCTTGCATAATAAGGGAATTGAGGTTGTCCTCGTATCCTCTGGTGCCATGGGCTTTGGTCTCAATGTTCTAGACCTTGAGAAACGCCCAGCAGAAGTTGGTAAGCAACAGGCTGTCTCAAGTGTAGGGCAGGTGGCTATGATGAGCCTTTATTCTCAGTCTTTCACATTATCAGACCAAGGTATCTCAGTTGCTTTTGACGCGTGATGTGGTTGAGTATCCCGAGAGTTTAGCCAATGCCATCAATGCTTTTGAGAGCCTCTTCGAGCTTGGGGTTGTCCCAGTTGTTAATGAGAATGACGCTGTCAGCGTAGATGAAATGGACCATGCGACTAAGTTTGGAGACAATGACCGCTTGTCTGCTATCGTTGCTAAGATTGTTGGTGCAGACCTACTTATCATGCTGTCAGATATTGATGGGCTCTTTGATAAGAACCCAAATGTCTATGAGGATGCGACCCTTCGTAGCTATGTCCCAGAGATTACCGAGGGAATTCTGGCCTCAGCTGGTGGTGCCGGTAGTAAATTTGGTACGGGTGGTATGATGAGTAAGATTAAATCCGCCCAGATGGTTTTTGAAAATCATAGCCAAATGGTTTTGATGAATGGTGAAAATCCACGTGACATCCTTCGTGTCCTAGAAGGAGCCAAGATTGGTACACTCTTTAAACAGGAGGGCTAAGATGACATATATCGATACACTAGCCAACAGGCCAAGGTGGCAGGTCGTCAGATTGCTAAATTATCAACAGCAGCTAAAAACGACCTTCTAAATCAGGTAGCTAAAGCTCTAGTAGCTGAGAGTGCCTATATTATCACTGAAAATGCTAAGGATATGGCCAATGCCAAGGAAAATGGTATTTCAGAGATTATGCAAGATCGTTTGCTCTTAACGGAAGACCGTATCGCAGGGATTGCTGAGGGTGTCCGTCAGGTGGCAGATCTTCAGGACCCAATCGGTCAAGTGGTTCGTGGCTATACGAATCTGGATGGTCTCAAAATCGTTCAAAAGCGTGTTCCTATGGGTGTTATTGCTATGATTTTTGAGAGCCGTCCCAATGTCTCAATCGATGCCTTTAGCCTTGCCTTTAAAACCAATAATGCCATCATTCTCCGTGGAGGTCGTGATGCCATCAATTCCAACAAGGCCTTGGTTACAGTAGCCCGTAAGGCTTTGGAAAATGCAGGTATCACAGCAAATGCTGTTCAGCTAGTTGAAGATACTTCCCATGAGGTAGCAGAGGAACTCATGGCGGCGACCAAGTATGTAGACTTGCTCATTCCTCGTGGTGGCGCCCGTCTCATCCAAACGGTTAAAGAAAAAGCCAAGGTTCCTGTCATCGAAACGGGTGTTGGTAACTGTCATATTTATGTGGATAAATATGCTGACTTAGATATGGCGACACAGATTGTCATCAATGCCAAAACCCAACGACCAAGTGTTTGTAATGCTGCAGAATCTCTCGTCGTTCATGCTGATATTGCGGAAGACTTCTTGCCTCATTTAGAAAAAGCTATTTCAAAAGTTCAGGCTGTTGAGTTCCGTGCGGATGAAACGGCTTTGAAACTTATGGAAAAAGCTGTATCAGCTTCTCCAGAAGATTTTGCGACAGAGTTTCTTGACTATATCATGTCTGTTAAAGTAGTAGATAGCCTTGATGAGGCCATTGATTGGATTAATACTTACACGACATCGCATTCAGAGGCTATTGTGACTCAGGATATCAGTCGTGCTGAGCAATTCCAAGACGACGTAGACGCTGCAGCGGTCTATGTTAATGCCTCAACCCGCTTCACAGACGGCTTCGTCTTTGGATTGGGTGCTGAAATCGGAATCTCAACCCAGAAAATGCATGCTCGTGGCCCAATGGGACTTGAGGCTCTAACCTCAACCAAGTTCTATATTAATGGCCAAGGACAAATTAGAGAATAAACAAAAAAGCTCCTCATGGGGCTTTTTTGGTCTATTTGCTAGAGTATAAAGCTTCTGCTATACTGGGGGTATCATAAAAAAGGGGGATTTTATTATGATTGAAGCTACAAAAAATTTTGGAAGGGCTATGTAGTAGTTTAAGGGACGTTCAACACGTTCAGATTATTAGTTAGCAGTTCTAGCAAATAC
>ENA-OQAN01000601-OQAN01000601.1-human-gut-metagenome-genome-assembly--contig:-NODE-601-length-18487-cov-2.607680_pt1 | contig 18487 bp, 17 predicted proteins | sample MGYA00242735_ERZ504527 | MGnify/ENA primary metagenome ERZ504527 (study PRJEB26092, sample SAMD00036230) | human gut metagenome | host: Homo sapiens | study: EMG produced TPA metagenomics assembly of... | reverse complement strand
ATTAATAATTCCTTCCTGAAGAAAAGTCAAGGCCTGAGTAGTTTTAAATGTAGATCCCGGAGGGTAAGCTCCCATTATAGCACGGTTCAGCAAGGGTTTCCAAGGGTCCTTTGACATAGCTAAATGATTCTTTCCTCTGTCACGTCCAATCATCAGACTGGGATCATAAGTTGGCGATGAAACAAGGCATAGTACCTCACCCGTAGAAGGCTCAATAGCAACAATACTTCCAATTTTCCCTTCCAGCAGCCTTTCACCCAACATCTGAAGCTCAATATCCAGACTTAATGTCAAGTTCTTGCCCGGAACAGGAGCTTTATCAAATTTACCTTCCATATAATTGCCCTGAATACGGCCATGCGCATCACGAAGCAGTACTTCAACTCCCTTTTCTCCTCGAAGTTGTTTCTCATAAGAGCGTTCCACTCCCAGCTTTCCAATAAAATCACCGGGCAGATAATATTCATCATCCTCCATTTCCTGTTTGGAAACTTCCCCTATATCTCCTAATATATGTGCCCCCGAATTGTAATTATACTGACGAATAGTACGTCTTTGAATATAAAAACCGGGAAATTTAAAAAGCTTCTCTTGAAAAACCCCACAATCTTCAGCTGAAAGTTGGGTAAGAAAGACTTGATTGGTATAAGGCGAATAACCAGGATTTAAACGACGATCTTTCAGATCGCGAAACTTACGCCGTAAAAATTCAGGGGTAATCCTCAGCGTACGACACAAGTCCAGCGTATCCAGTGAAGTAATTTCCTTCATTACCACCGTAATATCATAAGCAGGCTGATTATAAACCAACAGCTTACCCGTACGGTCGTATATTACTCCACGACTCGGATATTGGATTTTTTTTCAGAAAGGCATTACTGTCTGCATTCTTTCTATAATCGTCACTCAATATTTGTAAGGCAAACAAGCGAATGATAAAAAGAACAACTACCGTCAGCACGACGCCACCTATTACATATCTTCTTTTTGCCAGCTTATAATTTCTATCCACTACTTCTTCCTCCTTATAGTGTCTATACAAATAATACCGACAATCGTCATCAATGTATCTGTCAGAATTTCCACATCAGCTCACTCATGCGGAAAAAGGTAAAAGCATCGATAACCTGCAAAGTCACAATAAATACCACCGTTTCACTCAGAACATACCTGAAAAACGGATAGAATCCCATTGAGCGAATGCCGGAACATAATCGTCAGTCACATCACGAAGCATCTGCATACGCAGTAACGGACGACGGGTAAAAGCCATCATTGTAGCCGCTGCCGCATTCATGCCGGGAGTATTACTAAATATATCAATGCAAAGTCCAATAAAGAATGCCTGCAACAACAACGATTTACGCGGAGTTTCAGCATTCAATATCAATATATAATAGATATAAAGCATAGGAGTTGCATAGCCTAAGATATGCACATGGTTCAGTACCAGTACCTGAAGCAGTACCAGAAACACAAACCAGCCCAGTCTATGTAAGAACAATACCATATCCTTTATTTTATATTATCTTCGAGTACAGCCTGTTCTGACTGTCCACGAGCACTAATCACATTTACATCGTTCAGACGAGCAAAATCGGTAAACAGTTTTACTTTCAACACATACGACAACCCGTCATGACTATCCATTATATTATCTACCATTCCCACAGGAATACCTTCCGGAAATACAGCACTATGCCCGCTAGTCACAACTGTATCGCCTAACGAGAACTCAGAATGTCGCGGAATATCCCTAAGCCAGGCATAAAGTGAAGAACCTCCACTCCATTTTAAAGAACCGAAATAATCTGTCCGACGTATTTTACAACTGATACTGCTTTTCGAATTCAAGACTGGTAAAACAATGGCATAATGAGCCGAAGTCTGATATACAATGCCAACAATTCCATTTCCGCTCACTACCCCCATTTCAGCACAAATACTATCAGCAGAACCCTTATTGATTGTTATGTAATTATCAACGTGTGTCAGACTGTTATTCACCACCTGAGCCGGATAGATAGAATATCAGCCAGCACATCTTTATAATTCTTTCTACTTCGGTAGTATCGCGTGATAAGCTTTAAGTGCTTTACTCAAAGACTCAACTTGCAATTCCAGTTCTACATTACGGCGTACCAAATCACGGTTTACCGTATGCAACCCGAAATAAGAAGTAATCTCGCTGGCTACTTCATAAATGTTTCCGGCAATACGATTGGCTGAAGTAAAAAAGACACTCCCCTGATAGCTGTTGAAACGAAACAGCAAAATGAAGCTCACTACCTCTAAGAAGACAAAGAGCAGCCAATAATCATATTTCAATAAAAAGTTTAGCAGATTTCGCATACCTACAACCTATCAGAGAAGAGAAATATCAAGATTAACGCGGAGCCATAATCTTTCAAGGCCCCGCAACTTCCATAAATAATGCTTCAATGGAAGTTTTATCTCATCAAGAATGAAAAACGATCGACGTTCTTCAGTGCAATACCTGTACCTTTAGCTACACTCAGCAAGGGGTCTTCGGCTATATGGAACGGAATATTGATCTTGTCAGTCAAACGTTTATCGAGTCCACGCAACAATGCGCCACCACCAGCCAGATAAATACCGTTGCTCACGATATCAGCATACAATTCTGGAGGAGTATTTTCCAATGCGCTCAGAATTGCAGTCTCTATCTTAGCAATGCTCTTTTCCAGACAATGAGCAATTTCCTGGTAACAAACCGGAACTTCCATCGGCAATGCAGTAATTCGGTTAGGTCCACGCACAATATAGTCTTCCGGAGCATCCTCTCCCAAATCTGTCAAGGCAGCTCCCACATGAATCTTGATACGTTCTGCCATACGTTCACTCACCTTCACATTATGCTGACGGCTCATATATTCCTGAATATCGGCTGTCAAATCATCTCCGGCAATACGGATAGAATTGTTCGACACAATACCTCCCAATGAAATAACCGCAATTTCGGTAGAACCACCACCTATATCTACAATCATATTACCTTCCGGAGCTTCTACATCCAGTCCGATACCGATAGCAGCTGCCATTGGCTCAAAAATCAGATATACATCACGTCCGCCCGCATGTTCAGCACTATCGCGTACTGCTCTCAGCTCTACTTCAGTAGAACCAGAAGGAACACCAATCACCATACGAAGTGAAGGAGTAAACAAACGGCGCCCCGTATTCACTTTCTTTATCAAACCACGCATCATCTGCTCGCACGCATTAAAGTCGCAATCACACCATCACGAAGCGGGCGCACAGTACGGATGTTTGGGTTTTCCTTTTCATACATCAGTTTTGCACGTTCACCGACAGCAATCATTTTGTCAGTGCGACGGTCGAGTGCTACCACCGATGGCTCATCCACTACAATCTTGTCATTGCTCAATATAATGGTATTGGCAGTTCCAAGATCCATTGCTATTTCTTGTGTAAAAGAAAATAATCCCATAATCTTTCTTCTCTGTAATAAAAGGATCTTATTAAATTAATATGGAAAATATAAATATATAATGAAGAATAAAGACTTATACAGCCTCGCCTCATGCAATTCCCCACGGAAAGCCTTTATTCCTCATTATTTATATTCCTTATGTAAATATTAATGCTTGAAATGACGCACTCCAGTAATGACCATAGCTACACCATGTTCATTGCAATACTGGAAAGTGAGTTCATCTTTCACTGAACCACCCGGCTGGATGACAGCTTTAATACCTTCCTTATCTGCAAGTTCTACACAGTCGGGGAAGGGGAAGAAAGCATCACTAGCCATAACAGCACCATTCAGGTCGAATCCGAAAGACTTAGCTTTTTCGATAGCCTGCTTCAATGCATCAACGCGTGAAGTCTGACCAACTCCACTAGCTACAAGCTGTTTTCCTTTAGCCAGTACAATTGCATTGCTCTTGCTTTGTTTTACAATCTTGTTAGCAAAAAGCATATCGTCTATTTCAGCATCCGAAGGAGCTTTTTCAGAAACCTGTTTCAAATCGTCACGAGTTTCAGTCTTCAAATCACGATCCTGAACCAATACACCGTTCAACAAAGAACGGAACTGTTTTTTCGGAGTTTCAGCTTCTTTGCGAACCAGAATGATGCGATTCTTCTTTTGAGTAAGAATCTGTAAAGCATCTACATCGTAATCAGGAGCAATAATAACTTCGAAGAACAAACCATTGATTTCTTCGGCTGTAGCACGGTCTACTACAGTATTTGTTACAAGCACACCACCGAAAGCAGAAACAGGATCTCCTGCCAATGCAGCACGCCAGGCATCTACCAATACAGGACGAGAAGCCAGACCACAAGCATTATTGTGCTTCAGGATAGCAAATGTTGTTTCTCCCTTGAACTCATCAATCAAATCAACTGCTGCATTGATGTCAAGCAGATTGTTGTATGAAATTTCTTTTCCATGAATCTGATCGAACATCTTGTTCAAATCGCCGAAGAAAACACCTTTCTGATGAGGATTTTCACCATAGCGCAATACTTTCGGTTCTTCAGCAGCACAACGGAATGCAGAATCTTCACCTCCATCGAACCATCCGAAGATAGCTGAATCATAATGAGAAGAAACGGCAAATGCTTCTTTAGCAAACCAGCGACGTTCTTCACGAGTAGTAACCGCACCGTTTTCTGTAATGATATCAAGGAACGGCTTATACTGAGCTTTACTTGCTACGATAACTACATCATTGAAGTTTTTCGCTGCTGCACGAATCAATGAGATACCACCTATGTCAATCTTTTCGATAATAGACTGAGCATCGGCTCCTGAAGCAACTGTATCTTCAAACGGATAAAGATCGACAATCACCAGATCTATTTCAGGTATTTCATACTGAGTAACCTGCTGACGGTCTTCTTCCAGTTCACGACGGCATAAAATACCACCAAACACTTTCGGATGAAGTGTCTTTACGCGACCACCCAGAATAGAAGGATATCCAGTCAGATCTTCCACTGCATGACAGGGATAACCCAAACTTTCAATAAAATGACGTGTACCGCCGGTAGACAAAAATTCTACACCTTCTTCCGCCAAACGACGAATGATTGCATCTAAACCATCCTTATGGTATACCGATACCAAGGCAGTTTTATTCTCTTTGACTCTGACATTGCTATAATATTTTAGTAATTACTATAATAATTCTATGTTTAGGGCACAAAGTTACGAATTTCCAGTAGATAAACATGCGAAGAAATTCTAAAAAATCCCTTTTTCATTTTGTAACACGATTGTAACATTTATGACATTTCAATATAATACCCCCTGCATACCTTTGCGACACTGAAAAATTCATTTTATAGTAGTATATGGAAACTCTTTACTTGGGAATTGTAATTTTCCTTTTTATGCTGGCAATATTCGACCTTCTGGTAGGTGTCAGCAATGATGCAGTTAACTTCATGAACTCCGCCGTAGGTGCAAAGGTTGCCCGGTACAGGACAATTATCATTGTAGCGGCAGTCGGCGTTTTTGCCGGAGCTATTTGAGTAACGGCATGATGGACATCGCCCGGCACGGCATTTTCCAACCCGCCAATTTCAGTTTCTATGAAATTATGTGTATCCTGCTTGCCGTCATGGTAACGGATGTTGTGCTGCTGGACGTATTTAACACGCTGGGGTTACCTACCTCAACCACCGTTTCAATGGTATTCGAATTATTGGGAGGTACATTTATTCTGGCTATTCTGAAAATTATCGGCGATTGAAACCGGTCTTCTTTCATTGGGAGATATGATGAACACCGAAAAAGCATTGTCCGTTATCATGGGTATCTTCCTCTCTGTCGCTATCGCATTTATTGCCGGAACTCTTGTTCAGTATATATCCCGAATCATTTTCAGTTTCAACTATAAAAAACATCTTTCCTGGACAATTGGTATATTCGGAGGAATTTCAGTCACATCACTTTCATATTTCGTTCTGATCAAAGGCTTGAAAAGTGCACCGTTTATGAGTGCTGAATCACTTGCTGGATAGATCAAAACACGACATTACTTGTAGCCGGATGCTTTGTTTTCTTTACATTGCTAATGCAGATTCTTCACTGGTGTAAGGTAAACGTATTCCGCATCATCGTATTACTCGGTACTTTCGCACTGGCTCTGGCTTTTGCTGGAAACGACCTTGTAAACTTTATCGGTGTACCTCTTGCCGGTTTCTCAGCTTATACCGACTACGTTGCCAATTCGAACGGTGCAGGTATACACGACTTCATGATGAGTTCTCTTATGTCATCTGCCAAGACTCCGGCCATCTTCCTGCTTGCTTCGGGTATCATCATGGTATATGCACTTGCTACCTCTAAGAAAGCTAAAAACGTAATCAAGACATCTGTCGACCTGGCACGTCAGGAAGAGGGTGACGAAATGTTCGGCTCATCTGCTCTGGCACGTACCATCGTACGCCGCGCCACAACGATTAATGAATTCATGGTAAAAGTAATTCCGGTAGGAATGCGCCGCTGGATAGACAGCCGTTTCAACAAGGATGAAGTTATCCTGGAAAATGGAGCAGCATTCGATATGGTTCGTGCAGCAGTCAATCTGGTACTTTCTGGTTTGTTGATCATTATCGGTACAACAATGAAGTTGCCGCTTTCTACTACATACGTTACCTTTATCGTAGCTATGGGTTCTTCACTTGCCGACCGTGCTTGGGGACGTGAAAGCGCTGTATACCGTATCACTGGAATGCTGTCAGTTATCGGCGGATGGTTCATTACAGCTTTCGTAGCCTTTACTATCTGTGCACTGGTTACTGCCATCATGTTCTACACTAGCTTTGTTGGAATGTTTATCTTCATCTGTGTTGCAGTATTCTTGCTGGTTCGCAGTAACATTAAATACAGCAAGAAAGAAAAGGCAGAACAGCAGGACGATACGTTCAAACGTATGATGGCAAGCAAAGACAAAGCAGAAGTCTTGTCACTGCTCCGTCTGCACGTGAAAGAAACATTGACCGACTACATCAACTATACCGAACAGGCTTATATGCAAGTAACCGACGGATTCATCAACGAAGACTTGAAACAGTTGAAGAAAGTAATGAGTTCAACCGACGATCAAAAGAAAATGTTGAAAAAACGTCGTCGTAAAGAAATTCTCGGTTTACGTCGTATACCTATTCCTATTGCTATCGAAAAGATACATGGTTCCACCTGGGAAGTAACAGCTGCGAACAGATGTTATACTGCTTGAAGCGTATTTGTGAACCTTGTAAGGAACACGTAGACAACAACTTCAACCCGATATCAAAAGATTGCATCGCAGAATTCTTACCAATACGTGAAGAACTCTGTCAGCTGATGGATCGTACTCAAACAGTCATCGAAAACAACAACTATGCCGAAGCCGATGATATTTTAGTAAAAGGTGATGCTTTGAAGAATAAGATATCAGCATTGCGCAAACAGCAGATGAACCGCATGCAGGAAGCAGACAGCACAAGCCTGAAAGCTCGATGGTATATCTGAACATTCTTCAGGAATCACAAGAGTTGGTAAGTATCTGGCGACACCTGCTTCGTGCCAGCCGTTTCTTCCAGGGAGATTATGTTCCTCAGGAAGCACAGATGCTTAGCTTAACAGAATAAGATCCTGATTATAAGAATGCTAGAAGTCTCAAAATAAATCGTACAAAAGCTTCTGTATTTTGTACAAAAAATAAAAAAACATCAGCATGTTTTCCCCAAAATATGCTGATGTTTTTTTATTCTTCCCGATAAATTGAAAAGACAGCCATATCGGGTAGCTACAAAAACAAAAACAATATCCTGAAATGATACGGCTTTTTTTGTAACTTTGCAGACAAAACACACACTGTATGAAGAAAACAATCATTTTATTCACCCTGATTCTCTGTTGCATGGCCGCATGCACCGGAAGTCAAAAAAAAGAAAAATCTATGATGACTGGAAACGAAACACTTGTATGTCTGGAAACCACGATGGGAAATATTATTGTAAAGTTGTATGACGAAACGCCTAAGCACCGTGACAATTTCATAAAACTAGTGAAAGAAGGGGTATACGACAGTACACTTTTCCACCGCGTTATCAAAAACTTCATGATTCAGGCAGGTGATCCGCAAAGCAAGACTGCTACCGACACCACAACAACTTTAGGAACCGGTGATGTAGGCTATACTATTCCTGCAGAAATCAATCCGAAATTTTTCCACAAAAGAGGTGTACTTGCTGCTGCACGTCAGGGCGATGAAGTCAATCCCAACAGAGAATCATCAGGCTGCCAGTTTTATATTGTAACCGGAAGAAAATTCTCTGAAGCACAGATGATCAATATGGAGAACCAGCTGAACGAAGCCAGACTAGACACCGTATTTCAGGCTTTGGCACGCAAGCACATGAAAGAAATCTATAAGATGCGTAAAGCAAACGATATGGAAGGCCTGATGGCACTGCAAGATACACTGGAAGCACAAGCACGTGCTGAGGTTAAGAAAGAACCTGCTCTGAAATTTACCCGTGAACAGATTCAGGCATATACTACAGTAGGCGGAGCTCCACATCTTGACGGCAGCTATACCATATTTGGAGAGGTAGTAGACGGAATGGATGTTGTAGCACGTATCGAAGCTGTAAAAACCAACCGTACAGACCGTCCGGAAAAGGATGTACGTATACTGAAAGCTTCTGTAATAGAGAAATCGGATAAAGAATGATACAAGTAAACCATCATACATTGCCCAACGGGCTGCGTATCGTACACAATGAGGACAACTCAACCCAAATGGTTGCCCTCAATTTGCTGTACGATGTAGGAGCACGCGACGAAGATCCGGAGCATACCGGTTTTGCTCACCTGTTTGAGCATCTGATGTTCGGCGGTTCAGTGAATATTCCCGATTACGATGCACCGGTACAAAATGCCGGTGGGGAAAACAATGCATGGACCAACAATGACATTACTAATTATTACATTACCCTTCCCTATCAGAACGTAGAAACAGGATTCTGGCTGGAAAGCGACCGCATGCTGAGCCTCGACTTCAGCCCGCAAAGCCTGGAAGTACAGCGACAGGTAGTAATTGAAGAGTTCAAGCAACGGAATCTGAACCAGCCTTATGGCGACGCATCACATTTGCTGCGCGAAATGGCTTACCAGGATCATCCATACCGCTGGCCGACCATCGGTAAGGAAATCAGCCACATAGCCAATGCTACACTAGATGAAGTCAAGAACTTTTTCTATCGTTTCTATGCTCCTAACAATGCGATTCTGGCAGTTACAGGTCATATTTCATTTGAAGAAACTGTCCGTCTGGCTGAGAAATGGTTCGGTCCGATACCTTCACGCAATATACCCAAACGTGAATTGCCGGCAGAAAAGCCTCAAACAGCGATACGCCGACGCAGCGTAGAACGAAAAGTTCCGGTAGATGCTTTATATATGGCCTTTCATATGTGTAACCGGTTCCATGCCGAATATCACGTATTCGACATCATAACCGACTTGCTTTCAAACGGACGTTCATCGCGATTCATACAGACATTGGTACAAGAGAAAAAACTCTTTACCTCCATCGACGCCTATATTTCGGGAAGCCTCGACGAGGGTTTGCTGCATATTACAGGAAAACCAGCTTCGGGCATCACCCTGGAGCAGGCAGAAGAGGCTGTATGGCAGGAGCTCGACAAACTGAAAACGATTCCGGTAGCCGAAGAAGAACTGGAGAAGGTAAAGAACCGCTACGAAAGCGAACAAATTTTCAACAACATCAATTACCTGAATGTAGCAACCAACCTTGCATTCTTTGAATTGCTTGGACACGCGGAAGATATAAATCTGGAAGTAGGAAAATACCGTTCGGTAACGGTCGGACAGATACAAGATACGGCATGCCGTACTTTTGTACCCGAGAATTGTAACATTCTATATTATAAAGCTATCAAATGAGTCAGTCACATTACCGCGCATTATTATCATTAGCCTTCCTATTGTCATCGGGCAGATAGGAGTTATCGTATTGGGATTTGCTGATACGCTGATGATCGGACATCACAGTACGACAGAACTGGCTGCTGCCAGCTTCGTCAATAACATGTTCAATCTTGCCATTATCTTCAGTACAGGATTTGCCTATGGACTGACGCCTGTTGTGGGCAGTCTGTTCGGACAGCACAAAGTAAGCGAGGTAGGAAGAACGCTTAAAAACAGCCTTGCAGCCAATACTGTACTGGCAGCGATCGTATGCCTGGTAATGACTATACTTTATCTGAACCTTGACCGTATGGGGCAGCCTGATGAGCTGATACCGCATATGCGTCCTTACTTTATGGTATTGCTGGTTTCTCTGCCATTCGTATTATGGTTCAACGGATTCAAACAGTTCTCCGATGGAATTACCGATACCAAAGTATCCATGTGGATATTATTAAGTGGTAACATTCTGAATATTATCGGCAACTATATCCTTATTTACGGTAAGCTTGGTATGCCCGAACTAGGCCTTCTAGGTGCAGGTATATCTACAATGGTATCACGTATTCTTATGGTCATAGCTTATCTGGTTCTGTTTTTCGGTACCCGTCGTTACCAGAGTTTCAGAGAAGGTTTCCGACTGGGAAAAATCAACAGAACAGATTTTAGCTTGCTGAACAGACTAGGATGGCCCATTGCAGCACAAATGGGAATGGAAACAGCTTCCTTCAGCCTGAGTGCGATCATGGTTGGTTGGCTGGGAAGTGCAGAGCTTGCCAGCTATCAGATTATGATTGCTGTTTCACAAATATGCTTCATGATGTATTATGGCATGGGAGCTGCTGTATCTGTACGCATCAGTAACTTTCTAGGACAGAGGGATATAGTCAATGTAAGACGTACAGCAAACATTGGTTTTCACATCATTCTGATTATGATAGTCTGTACATCCATACCTATTTACCTGCTGCGTAACCACTTGCGGATGGTTTACGGATGACGCAACTGTTGCTGCATGGTAGCCCAGGTTATTATTCCGTTCCTTCTTTACCAGTTTGGCGACGGACTGCAAATCAATTTTGCCAATTCCTTGCGAGGCATTGCCGATGTACGCCTGATGATGTTGTTCTCATTTATTGCTTATTTCATTATATCACTTCCTTTGGGATACTTGTTCGGCTTTGTTTTCGACTGGGGAATCACCGGTATATGGATGGCTTTCCCGTTCGGCTTGACCAGTGCCGGAATTATGTATTATCTCAGATTCAGATATAAAACGGGAAAAGGAGTCTGACTATGTTTTCTACTTCAACGAAAATTGCCTTCGGATATATTTTACTCATTTGCTTGCTTTTCGGAGCTATCGGATACATTCACCAGCAAATGACATTGCTCACTACGCCTACGGGACTGGAAGAAACAATCAGTAACCGGAGGAAAACAACGCACCAGATTGTAACCCAACTATACGAAGCAGAAATTATCGGACAGACATTACGTATCGGACGACTTAATGAATATCCTAAATACAAAAGGGCGATGAAAGAAGCAGCGCCCTTATAGACTCTCTTCAGCAACTTCTGACTGATACATTGCAACAGATGCGTCTGGATACAGTACGTTCATTGCTGCGGAATAAAGAGCAAAACATGGTACTGGTGCTCGAAGCCATGAAGCAAAGCCCCACAGACGAATTGTACCGGCAGCAGCTGGATAGTCTGATTATGCAGCAAGACTCCATATTGAGCAGCACGCATGTACGCCGACGCGTGGTTACACACCGTAACTCATATACTATTCATCATAAACCCAAAAAGTTTTTTCCGCAGACTTGCCGATGTATTTTCTCCCGGCAAGCCCGACTCAACTCAAGTGGACAATATCATCCAGGAAGAATATACAGATACGATAGACGAAGCTTACAATCCGGTTGATACCATTGCTACTATGCTGACGTCTATACAGCACAAGGTTTTCCAGACAAGACAAGAAAGTATGCGGACGCTTGACGCACGCATCAACCAGCTGCGTATTGCAGGAGGAAGGGTAAGCCAGCGTGTAAATCAGCTGCTGGATAATATAGAGGACGATGAACAAAAGGCAATGGAAGTCCGCATAGCACACGAACAAGACATCCGCCAGCAGGCTGCATGGACAATGGCAACGATTGCTATTCTGGCTGTATTGCTTGTGCTTATTTTCTTTACCATTATCTGGCGAGATATAACACGAAGTAACCATTACCGTAAAGAACTGGAAAAAGCTAAACTATATGCTGAAAATCTCCTTGTGGCACGAGAGAAACTGATGCTTACCATCACGCACGACATCAAAGCTCCTGCCGGATCCATTATCGGATATATAGATTTGTTAATCAGGCTGGTACAGGACCGTCGTCAGCAGTTTTACTTACATAATATGAAAAGTTCGGCAAATCATCTGCTGGACCTGATTACTTCACTTCTTGACTACCACCGACTGGAAGCAGGAAAAATGGATATTCACCCCGTAACGTTCAATCCACATGAACTGTTCGAAAGTATCTATACCAGCTTCTTGCCCGGAGCAGAAAAGAAACAACTAACCCTCAACTTCGAAGAGAACATACCACGTACGCTTAATCTTGAAGGCGATCCTTTCCGCATACGCCAGATTGCAGAAAACCTGATATCGAATGCACTGAAGTTTACTTCACAAGGAAGTATCACAATTCAAGTAGATTATGAGCAAAACCGGTTTACTTTCCGCGTAGAAGATACCGGTTGCGGTATGAGTATTCAAGAGCAGCAACGTGTATTCCAAGCTTTTACTCGTTTACAAAGTGCGCAGGGACAAGAGGGATTCGGACTTGGTCTGTCTATTACAAAGAAACTGGTTGAACTACTTAACGGCGAAATAACCATAGAAAGTGCTCCCGGAAAAGGAAGCATGTTTCAGGTTGTACTATTCTTACCTAAAGTAACGAAAGCACCAATAACTCAAGTCGAAACACTGTCGGACGACAAAAAGCAATGGCGTATTCTGTTAATAGATGACGACCGTATCCAGCTCAATCTGACAGAAGTCATGATTTATGACCTGTTCAATCATGCCCAACATAGCATTCCTCCTGTCATAAAATGCTGTACACAGCCGGAGGAACTCTTCAAGCTGATAGCTTCAGAAACATTTGATATTGTTTTTACTGATATACAAATGCCTGCAATGAACGGCTTTGAGCTACTCCAGAAACTGAGAAGCCTCGATGTTCCACAGGCTAAAAACATTCCCGTCATAGCCATCACCGCCCGAAGCGATATGGATGAAACTGATTTTTGCACACAGGCTTTGCCGGATGTCTGCATAAACCTTTCAATCAGACTGAGCTGTTGAAAATTTTCAAAGCTCACATGCAAGAAGACTGGAAAGAAAATACAGTACAAACAGACAGTAAACCGTCTGATACAGAATGTACATATAATTTTTCACCCCTCACAGCTTTTTCGGGTGATGACCCTGCCGCTGCACATGAGATTCTGGAAACTTTCATCGGAGAAAGTACGAAGAATTATGAACGTATGAAACAGGCTCTAAGCAATAAGAACATGGCAGATTTGTGTAACGTAGCCACAAAATGCTTCCTACTTTCACCATGATTGAAGCTAGAAAAGCTATACCGGCCTTACAATGGCTGGAGTTTCATCGGGGAAACACAGATCTAAGTGATGAAGCCAGACAACATGCAGACGAAGCATTAAGTTGCATAGCTGACGTAATTAAGGAAGCCAAGAAGGTTTTAAACGACGGGAAGGACAACTAAAATAGTAAAAAAACTTCCAAAAGAAAACTTAAAAAACAATCTGAGGTACTCTGTTTACCGGAAAATTTAAATATGGTCTGAGTACTATACTGAAAAAATATTATCTTTGTATCAGATTACAGCCTTGGAATACCAGAAAAATGAATTAAAGAATGAAGTAAAACTCCGAAAAAGGAGCAGAATATTTGCGAAAAAACAAAGTGTTTCTGTAAAAGAGGCCACTGTTTCTCCACGTATTACCACAAACTAAATCCATTAGGACAACAAGGCTTTTTTTTATTTGTAACATACCGGATAAAAAGAAATATATGACTCCGTCTATTCTCATAATCGAAGATGATTTAACTTTTGCTACCATGCTGAAAACGTGGTTGGGGAAAAAAGGTTTCGAAGTTGATACGGCAGGTAGTAGTTCACGTGCCAAGAAACAACTCTCAGCACGTTCTTACGACCTCATATTGTCTGACTTACGGCTTCCTGACCAAGACGGAATACATTTGCTGGCATGGCTTCGCAACCAGTCGTGCACTACTCCTTTTATTATTATGACGAGTTATGCCGAAATACAGACTGCCGTACAGGCCATAAAACAAGGAGCAAGCAACTATATAGCGAAACCAGTTCAGCCTGACGAATTGCTGAAAAAGATAAAAGAAGCTATCCAAAAATCTGAAGTTCCTGCTACGCCTAGTGAAGCGCATATTGAAAAAAAATACTCCGCAAAGTTTTCTGGAAGGTGAAAGTGAAGCAGCTCACCAATTATTCAGTTATGTCCGTCTGGTTGCCCCTACTCAAATGTCTGTTCTCATAAATGGAGCAAGTGGTACGGGAAAAGAATATGTAGCACACCGAATCCATGAACTAAGTAAACGAAATGGAAAGCCTTTCATAGCAATAGACTGTGGATCGATACCCAAGGACTTGGCTGCATCTGAGTTTTTCGGACATATAAAAGGTTCATTTACCGGAGCGCTAAATGATAAAGTAGGTGCATTTGAAGAAGCCAACGGAGGTACTTTATTTCTCGATGAAATAGGAAACCTGAGTTACGAGGTACAGGTTCAGCTGCTGCGTGCTTTACAGGAACGCCGTATTCGCAGAATAGGTTCGACCAAGGAAATAGAGGTGGATGTACGACTTGTAAGTGCCACCAACGAAAACCTGAAGGAAGCTATAGCTAAAGGTACATTCCGCGAAGATTTATATCATCGTATTAATGAATTTACCCTACGAATGCCCGACCTGAAAGAGCGTCCCGAAGATATTCTGCTCTTTGCTAATTTCTTTCTGGATCAGGCAAACCGAGAACTGGAACGTACGTTGATCGGTTTTGACGCTGCTGCAAGTGAAGCACTTCAACGCTATTCATGGCCAGGCAACTTGCGTCAACTAAAAAATATTGTCAAACGTGCTACGTTACTGGCACGAGGAGAATTTATTACTGTACACGATTTAGGAGAAGAGATTCTCGCACAGCCCGTAAGTCCTGCTACATCATCATTTGCTTTACACGATGAAGAAGCAGAAAAGAAACGGATAATGAATGCTTTGCAACAAACGGGAAATAACAAAACCAAAGCAGCACTGTTGCTGGGGATAGACCGTAAAACATTATACAATAAAATGAAACTGTATAATATCGGGTAATATTTCTCCTGAAAATTTATTCATTGAAGATAAAAATTCCACAAAACTGTGGATTTATTCCACAGTTTTTTCTACACATTCCACAGTTTCCCCAATCTACAGGAAGTCACAGTTTTATTCAAACATTTATAAATCAAAGAATTAAATAAAATCCTTTTTCTGGCACGATGATTGCAATATATCTCTTACGAGAGAATTGGATACACACACTCTATACACAATAAAAAAAGGACAAAAACTAAACTATAAACCCAACCCCATAAAAACAAAAGAGAGAAAGGTTGATTTCCCCCTGAAATACAACCTTTTGACAAGAAAATGAAGATGCCTATGTGTTTTTAACAAACGAGGACGCTGTGAAGCGTCCTCGTTTTCTCTTTTTATTTGTTCATTTCGAAGCCATTCCATAAATTACCGGAAGGAACAGGTGCTGTTATATCAATCGGTTCTTTCGATACCGGATGAATAAACCGTACCCTACGCGCATGCAGGCAAATACTTCCGTCAGGATTCGACCGTGGAAAGCCATATTTCAGATCACCTTTAATGGGACATCCCATCTTTGCAAGCTGACAACGAATCTGATGATGCCGTCCGGTTTTTAAATCCACTTCCAGCAAATAATAATTTTGTGAATGCCCTATCAGTCTGTAGTTAAGAACAGCTTTCTTCGAGTTCTTCACTTCTTTATCGTAAGCATACGATTTATTTTGCTTTTCATTGCGTACCAAATAATGTACCAGCTCCCCTTCTTCAGCAGGAGGACACTGCTTCACGATGGCCCAATAAGTTTTCTTCACTTCACTGTTGCGAAACATATCGTTCAGACGAGCCAAAGCTTTACTGGTTTTAGCAAAAACCACCAGTCCGCTTACAGGTCGGTCCAGACGATGTGCTACGCCTAAAAACACATTACCAGGCTTGGAATACTTTTCCTTCAGATATTGTTTTACAGTTTCAGACAAAGGTATATCTCCAGTCTTGTCACCCTGCACAATTTCGGAAGCCGTTTTATTTACTATAATAATATGGTTGTCTTCGTATACTACGGTCATAATGCCATAAAATAAAAAAGATGAAGAATGAAGAATACGATGCAGCGACAAATATTGACTGCATGTAGGTTCCTCATTCTTCACCTACAAATTATTTACTAAATATTACATGTTCATACCACCGTCTACCTGAATTACCTGACCTGATACATAAGCAGACAAGTCAGAAGCCAGGAACAATGCGATGTTTGCAACATCTTCCGGAGTACCTCCACGACGCAAAGGAATCTTCTTAGCCCATTCAGCTTTTACTTCGTCAGACAATTTTGCAGTCATATCAGTAATGATGAATCCCGGAGCAATAGCATTTGCACGGATACCACGAGAACCAAGTTCCTGAGCAATAGACTTAGCCAAACCAATCATACCTGCCTTTGATGCAGAGTAGTTACACTGTCCGGCGTTACCATGTACACCTACAACAGAAGCCATGTTGATGATGTTACCACTCTTCTGACGCATCATGATTGGAGTACAAGCGTGAATAAAGTTGAAAGCAGATTTCAAGTTAACACCGATTACGGCATCCCACTGTGCTTCACTCATTCTCATCATCAAACCGTCTTTTGTGATACCTGCATTGTTAACCAGAATATCGATAGTACCAAAGTCTTCTTTAATCTGTTCAACAACTTTTGCAGTATCTTCAAAGCTGGCAGCATTTGAAGCGTAACCTTTAACCTTTACTCCCAATGCAGCAATTTCAGCTTCTGTATTCTTTCCGTTTTCATCAATTACCAAGTCTGTAAATGCAATATTTGCACCTTCGGCAGCAAATTTCATTGCAATAGCTTTACCGATACCACGAGCAGCACCGGTTACGATAGCTGTTTTTCCTGTTAATAATCCCATGATTTGTTATATTTAAAAGATTAAACTTATTTTTCTTTCCGACATCCCAAAGCACCATACACGATTTTAGACACATACCGCCAGCCGGTTTCGTCGTCCAGATCCTCTCCTATCTGTCCACGAATGTATGGAACTTCAATTCCTTTAATACAATAATGCAATATATCGGCGGTTATCTCTACATTATCTATATCGAACAGCCTTGTTCTTTTCCTTCTCTCAAGACTTCACGAAAAAGCTTTATTTCGTTGTTGTCGAAATACTTTCTCATTGCTTCTACACGCCAGATATCACGGAAGAAATCGGCACGGAGCGTACCATTACGATAAACCGCCATTTTAATAATATCAAGATGTGTAGTAATCAGCTCCAGGATTTTCTCATCGGGTACAGTAGGTTTCTTGGCAACCTTATCCATTGTATCCGAAAGCATCTTGAGTTCCGACTCTACCACAGCCATATAAATCTGATCTTTACTTTTAAAATAAGTATATAGAGTACGACGGCCTTTTTTAGATGCCACGGCAATATCATTCATTGTCGTAGCCTCAACTCCTTTCTTGGCGAATAGCTGTCGGGCAACGTCTACTAACTTGGCTCTGGTCTTCAATACAGTCATTCTAACTCTCCTATTGCACAATCTACATTATTGTGAGCAAAATTACTGTTTTTCTTTTATCTACACAAATTCAGACCAGATTTTCCACTGTAAGCGACAGAGTTTATGAGTTCTTTTGCCTTTATCCTACCCAAAATGAATCTTACAAGCTCTTGTCGCCGAGAGATTTTTTCAGCTAAAGGATAAAAAACATCAAAGTTCAACCTAATACGGCAGTAAATCTATCTCTCAAACTTTTCTTCCAGCGTCAGATATTCTAAGAAAAAACAAAAAAATCCACTTAATAGATTTTAATATTTACGGCAAGAAAAAGTAAAAAAAAGATGCATAGATCTACATTTTTCACGAAGAAATACACAAAAAAGATCAAATAATTCGTCCAAAAATTTGTTTTTCAAAATAAAACCCTTACCTTTGCACCACAATTAAGGAATAACATCGCGGAGTGGAGCAGTTGGTAGCTCGTTGGGCTCATAACCCAAAGGTCGTCTGTTCGAGTCAGGCCTCCGCAACTACAAAAAATAACATCGCGGAGT
>ENA-OQAN01000600-OQAN01000600.1-human-gut-metagenome-genome-assembly--contig:-NODE-600-length-18487-cov-6.433497_pt1 | contig 18487 bp, 16 predicted proteins | sample MGYA00242735_ERZ504527 | MGnify/ENA primary metagenome ERZ504527 (study PRJEB26092, sample SAMD00036230) | human gut metagenome | host: Homo sapiens | study: EMG produced TPA metagenomics assembly of... | reverse complement strand
TTCATTCATTCTTAATTCAACCTTTCTCATTTAAATTACCTCCCACTAGATTTATGAGAAGGTAATTATATCAAATCAAGACATAATCAATTTGATTACATTAAGACAATATCATCTTTGGATCAGAAAAAAGTTCACAAATTAACTAAATAGATAGTTTTATGTTAATAAATGCGTTATACTAATAGTAGCGCATTCTTTTATTTTTTAATTCATAATAATATACAAAAAAAGAGATAGGCTTTTTGCGTCTATTTGTGAGTAAAATAACAAGAATCTATGAGGAGGAGTTTAGAAAATGAATAATTTTCCACATTTATTTGAACCAATTGAGATTGGAAAAACAACAGTAAAAAATCGTATTTTTATGCCACCTATTTCAACAAACATGGCCGATAAAGGGTATGTTACAGATGATTTAGTGGCACACTATTCTGCACGAGCAAAAGGTGGAGTTGGACTTATCGTTACTGAAGTTGTAACTGTAGAACCAACTTATGTATATCTTCCAGGAGATATGTCAATTTATGATGATAGTTTTATTCCAGGATGGAAAAAATTGGTGGATGGCGTACACCAATATGGAACTAAAATCTTAGCACAATTGTTCCACCCCGCTTATATGGCATTCCCAGTTCCAGGAACACCTCAATTGATTGCACCAAGTTGTGTGGGTCCTTACTATGCACAAAGTGCACCAAGACCTGCAACAATTGAAGAATTACATACAATCGTTGATCAATTTGGTCAAGCAGCTCACCGTGTTCAGATTGCTGGTGGTGATGGTGTTGAAATTCAATGTGCTCATGCCCACGGATTATTAGGTGGTTTCTTAACACCACTATATAATAAACGTACGGACGAATATGGTGGAAATATTGATGGACGTTTACGCTTATGTTTAGAAGTAATCGCATCTGTTCGTAAATACTGTGGAGACGACTTTATTATTGATGTTCGTATTAGTGGTGATGAATATAGTGAAGGTGGATTGACATTAAATGATCAAATCTATGTTTGTAAACAATTAGAAAAAGCTGGAGTTGACTTCATTCACGTATCTGGTGGAAACACAATCAAACGTGGATCAAGTATGCCTGCTCCAGGAACAAGTGCAGCACCTCATGCTCACTCAAGTGAAGAAATCAAAAAACATGTAAATATCCCAGTTGCCACAGTTGCACGTATTAACGAACCTTGGATGGCTGAAGAATTAATCGCAAATGAAAAATGTGATATGTGTATGATTGGACGTCCAAACTTATGTGACAGCGAATTCGCAAATAAAGCATTTGAAGGAAAAGTAGATGATATTCGTCCATGTATTGGATGTGGACGTTGTTTAACAGGTATCATGATGGGAAAACGTATTGGATGTACAGTAAATCCAAGCGTGGAAGATGATACGATTGCACCTGCTGAAACTAAGAAAAAAGTATTAGTTATCGGTGGTGGTCCTGCTGGTATGGAAGCAGCATATGTTGCCAAAAAACGTGGACACGAAGTTGTTCTTTGTGAAAAATCGAATGAACTTGGTGGACAATTAAGACTTGCGGCTGTTCCAATCGCAAAACAAGAATTGTGTAAAGTTATTAAATTTATGATTCGTCGATTAGATCATGAAGGTATTGAAGTTCGTTTAAATACAGAAGTCACAAAAGAAATGCTTGAAAATGAATTTAAAGATTACGAAATCGTATGTTCAAGTGGAGCTACACCAAAAGAAATTCCACCATTCAAAGTATTCAAAAATTGGATGACTGCAGACGATGTATTATCTGGAAAGAAATATCCAGGACGTAATATTGTTGTATTAGGTGGTGGAAGTGTTGGATGTGAAACAGCCGATTATTTAGCACCATTAATCAATGACCTATTCCCAATGAATCGTAAGATTACATTATTAGAAATGACAAACAACTTAATGCCTGGTGAAGGTGGAGCTGCAAAATCTAGATTGACTCAAAGATTGATGCAGAAAGGTGTTCGTATTGAATTGAATGCACAAGTAACAAATGTGGATGAAGAATCTATTACTTACGTAAAAGAGGGTGTTGAACACAAAATTACAGAAGCGGATACTTTAATTTTCGCTGTCGGATATGCGCCTAAGAAAGTGGAAGTGGAAGCTGAAAACGTACACTATATTGGGGATTGTGAAAAAGTAGGAACTTTAAAAGATGCGATCACAAATGCGCATGAAATCGCAAAAAATATCTAGGAGAAAATATGACAAGTAAATTGTTACAACCAATTCAAGTTGGTAACTTAACTTTTAAAAATAGAATTATGTTTCCCCCTTTGACAACAGGATATGAAGAAAGAGACGGATCGATTGGTCCTCGTTCATTAGCTTTCTATACAAGACTTGCACAAGGTGGATGTTCTTATATCGTTATTGGTGATGTGGCTCCTGTTCGTACGGCAAGTCCTACACCAAAACTATATGATGAATCGCAAATTGAAATGTATAAAAAATTAGCGGATGCCTTACATGAACACGATTGTAAAGTAGCTTTACAATTGTTCCATCCAGAATATGATGTTCAAGGCGTTGGGAAAATGATCATGGAGCTGGAATTGCTGGTCAATTGGCGGCAAAAGCGAAGGCTGCAAATGATGTAGAAGAGGCTGAAAAACAACAAAAGATCTGTGACGAATTGACAAAGGGTGCATACGCAAAATTACATCATGATATGCAGCACTTTGTGACGGAAGCAAGTGTTGAACAATTAACAGCTATTAAAAATAGTATTGCTGAATGTGCTAGAAAAGCACAAAAAGCAGGTATTGATGCGATTGAAATTCATGGTGATCGTTTACTTGGTTCATTATGTTCAACAGTATTAAATCATCGTACGGATAACTATGGTGGTAGCTTAGAAAATCGTACGCGTTATGCATTAGAAGTTTTACAAGCCATCAAAGAAGCGGCGCCATCCATGATGGTAGAATATAAACTTCCAATTATTACAGTCAATCCAGATGGATCTTTACGTGGTAAAGGTGGTTTATTGGAAGATGAAGCTGTTGAATTCGCAAAAATGTTAGATGCAGCAGGCATTGATATGATTCAAGTGGCTCAAGCTAACCACACAGGAAACATGGGCGATACAATTCCTCCTATGGGTGCTGTTCCTTATAACTGGACTTTAGGTGCTTGTGAAAAAGTGAAAGCCGTTGTTTCTTGTCCTGTCGCAACTGTGGGTCGTGTAGTCAGTGTTGAAGCCGGTGAAAAGATTCTAGAAGAGGGTACGGCAGATATCATTGGATATGGAAGAAGTTTATTAACAGATCCAGATATAGCCAATAAAGTGGAAAAAGGTGAATGCATTCGTGAATGCTTGAACTGTAATAAAGGTTGTGTAGATGCCATCCAATCTCGTCGTTACTTAAGCTGTGTTTTAAATGCAGAAAATGGAGATGAAGAAACAATTTTCATTAAACCATGTACAGAAACTAAGAATGTCGCAATCGTAGGTGCAGGTCTTGCCGGATTAGAAGCGGCTCGCGTAGCATATAAACGTGGACATACAGTGACAGTGTTAGAAAAATCAGATCGTTTAGGAGGACAAATCAATATTGCGTCAGTTCCTCCAAGAAAAGATGAAATTTTACGTTCGGTTCAATACTATGAAAAATTCTTGTCCGATAAAGTAGATATTCAATTAAACCACGAACCAACAATGGATGAATTGAATGGATTTGATCATGTGATCTTGGCAATTGGTGCTCACAATATGGATCTTCCTATGTCGGTAGAAAATTCAAATGTTGTATCCAGCTGGGATATCTTGAATGGTCAAGAAGTATCTGGTAAATGCGTTGTTTTAGGTGGAGGTTTAGTAGGTGCTGAAACCGCTGAATATTTGGCAAATAAAGGTCTAGAAGTTTCAATTGTAGAAATGATGGATAAAATTGCAGCACAAGAATCTGAAACTGTATTACCTTTGATGGAAGCTGATTTTAAAGAACACAATGTTCAAAAATTTGTGAATACTCGTGTTAGTGAAATTAAAGATAATGTAATCTATGCAGTGAATACAAAAGATGAAACAAATGTTGAAATTGCTGCAGATACCATTGTAAATGCATTGGGTTCTAAAAAGAATGTATTTGATGATAGTAAGTTAACTGTTCCATTTACTTATGTAGGTGACTGCAGTGGTGAAAGAACAGCGGATATCGCAAGTGCTATTCGTACAGGATATAAGGCTGCCAATGAAATCTAAGAGGGTGTGAAAACACCTTCTTTTTTTGGTATAAAAATGACCGTGGCTCATAAATATACAAATCATATATAATATATAGCTCAAAACGGTATAAAAATAATGACCATAGCTCATAAATTTTTACATATTTGAAAATTTGTCTATTAAAAATATATTTTTAAAGAACTAGAATGAAATTATAAATGAAAAGGGAGGAAGAGTTATGAATTTTAGTTCTTTACAGAGTAGTGTTCAAAAGTTTGGTATGAATCAAGCTTTGAAGTATTTGGAGAAGGATCCTGAAACCAATATTCCTAAATTAATGAATTTAGTAGATAAGGTTATGCCTGAAGGTTGGTATGGTTCACAGCGAAAGTTGATTCGTGAACAAATCGATGAAAAAGGTGTTTGGTATGACTACATTTTAAAGTTGTATGATTTGGATGCAGATGTTCGGCAGACTGTATTTAAAAACTTTATTTTTAATGCGTCTTTAAATGGTAGTACAAAACAAGAGGAGTTGTCAGAAAAATATAATTGTAATATTCCTTGGGCCGTATTATTAGATCCAACATCTGCATGTAACTTACATTGCACAGGTTGTTGGGCTGCTGAATATGGACATCAATTAAATTTATCTTTAGATGATATTGATTCGATTATTCGTCAAGGAAAAGAATTAGGTACTTACATGTATATTTATACGGGTGGAGAACCTTTAACACGTAAAAAGGATGTGATTAAGATTTGTGAAATGCATCCAGATTGTGCTTTCTTGTCTTTTACGAATGGTACATTGATTGATGAAGAGTTCTGCCAGGATATGTTGCGAGTTAAAAATTTTGTGCCAGCCATTAGTTTGGAAGGCTTTGAAACAGCGAATGATTCTAGACGTGGTGATGGTTGTTACAATTCTGTAAAACGTGCCATGGAATTATTAAAGAAACACAAATTGCCTTTTGGAATTAGTACTTGTTATACAAGTGTAAATTATAAAGATATCGCAAGTGATGAATTCTTTGATTTAATGATAGATGCAGGTGCTTTATTCTGCTGGTTCTTCCACTATATGCCAGTAGGAAATGGGGCTGTAAAAGAATTGCTTCCAACACCAGAACAAAGAGCGTATGTTTATCATCAGATTCGTAAGTTCAGAAGTGAAAAACCAATTTTTACTATGGATTTCCAAAATGATGCGCAATATGTGGGTGGATGTATTGCTGGAGGAAGAAGATATCTTCATATCAATGCCAAAGGGGATGTAGAACCATGCGTATTTATTCATTATTCGAACAGTAACATTCACAATACAACATTACTCGATGCACTTAGATCTCCTTTATTCCAGGCTTATCATGATAATCAACCATTTAATGAAAATATGTTAAGACCTTGTCCAATGTTAGAAAACGCTGGTCGTATTCAAGAGTTGGTGAAACAAAGTAAAGCAGTCAATACAGATTATGAATCCCCAGAAGATGTGGATCACTTATTGGAAAAGACGGTTCCATATGCAAAAAACTGGAAGCCAATGGCTGACAAGCTTTGGAATGAACAAAAAAAGTAGACAAATTAAAAAAATGAGTATAAAATTTTCAGCTAAGAAGGAGGGATAAAATGAAGAAAAATAATAAGCGTTTTTCGGGAATATCCAAACTTCCAAATGGAAATACTTCAAATAAAATTGTACCTGGATGTATCGTCCTTGAAGGCGGAGCTTTTCGAGGACTCTATACATCAGGGGTATTAGATGCTTTAATGCAGTTTGAAATTAATATGCAGTGTACAGTAGGTACAAGTGCAGGGGCACTAAACGGATTTAACTATGTGGCTGGTCAAATTGGGCGTAGTGCAAGAATTAATTTAGGGTATCGCCACGATTCTCGTTATGTTGGTTTAGAAGCTTTTAAAAACAATAAGGGAATCATTGGCTTTGATTTTTTGATGAAAGGAACTCAATATTTTGATCCATTAAATACACCTCGTTTTATGAATCCAACGCGTGATTTTATTGCGGTATGTACAAATTGTAAAACGGGAAGGCCCGAATATTTTAGTAAAAATAAAACGCAGGATATTTTTAAAGCTGTACAAGCCAGTGCAACCATGCCTTATGTTTCAAAGATGGTTGAAATTGAGGATGGCTTATACTTGGATGGTGGCTGCAGCGATAAGATAGCGTATCAATGGGCGCTGGATCATGATTATGAGAAAATCATTGTGGTTCGTACACGTCAAAAAGAGTATCGAAAGAGTGAAACAAATCCTTTGGTTCAAAAAATGACAAAAAGATTGTATGCAGGCTATCCCGCTTTAGAACAGAAGTTGGAATTGATGAATAGTGACTACAATAGACAGTGTGATGAATTAGTAAGGCTTGAAAATGAGGAAGAATCTTTACGATTGCCCCAAGTAAGCCTGTGAATGTATCGCGTGTAGAGGGAGATGTGGATAAACTCGCTGATCTTTACTACATGGGATATTTGGATGGGTTGAATCAGATTCAAAGAATCAAAGAATATTTAGAAATTGATTAAGAGGCGATGCCTCTTTTTCGTTTTGTGTTAGAATAAGTGTAGGTGATTTTTATGGTACAAGAAAGACAACAAGAAATCGTAAATGAATTATTAAACTATATGGATACATTAGAAGATGGTAGTGAAGTCAGTACTTGGGATTTAATGGATGAAGTATTTAACTATCAACGCTTTAATGATGGGTATTGTTTTAATGATTTTAAAATTAGCGAAGAAGAATTTATTTCGTTAGATTCATTATTAAAGGAAAGTGCAATGAAAGAGGGATTCTTTATTGATGACTCCATTTATCAAGATGTGATTGGAGCTTTTCCTTTTAGTTTGACATTTGTAGTTAGGAAATAGGTATGGAAAGATTAGAAACATTGATTCAAGAATTATATCAAGAGGGGACTCGTGAAAAGAATATGGAGGTTCTTTCGCATATTCGTAAACTGGCAAAAGAAGAAAAACAATTTATTATTCCTGTCGGGGATGCAAATGGTGAAAAGGTCTATCGAAGATTATCTTTAGATGATGGTCAAGATGTATTTGTAGCTTTTACTACACAGGCTCAAGTGGATTTGGGTCAGGCTACAGAAACATTAAATCAAAGTGTGATGGATGTATTAAATATGGTGCATGATACACAAGGTGTAAGTGGAGTTGTATTAAATCCTTGGAAAGATTCGTATTTTTTACCAAAAGTTTTAATTGAAATGATTTTAGACAATAAGAATCTAGAGAGTGAATCAAAGTAGTAAAAGGAGATATTACTACTTTTGATGGAGATTGTATTGTCAATGCAGCGAATGAATCGCTTTTAGGTGGCGGCGGTGTAGATGGCGCTATTCATAGAGCGGCAGGTCCTAAATTACTTGAAGAGTGTAAATTATTAAATGGTTGTCATACAGGTCAGGCCAAGATTACTAAGGGGTATGATTTAAAGGCAAAGTATGTAATTCATACTGTGGGACCCATTTATTCAGGACAACATGAAGATGAGCATATGTTAAGAGATTGTTATTGGAATAGCTTAACGTTAGCTCGTAAGAATGATATTCATACTATCGCATTTCCTGCTATTTCATGTGGTGTTTATGGCTATCCTGTAGAAAAGGCAGTGCCACTTGTATTAAAGACAATTGCGGATTGGTTGGATGCGAATAGTGATTATACAATGAAAATCAGTTTGTATTGTTTTGATGAAGAAACGACAAAGGAATATCAAAAATATACAACGTATCAGGGAGAATAGTCTTCCTGATTCTTTTTATTATCTATTTAGAAAAAATTCTAAATAGGATTGCAATATTATGAAAGTGATGTATAATCTATTTAGAAATATTTCTAAATAGGTGGTGATATTTTGTTTGAAAAAACGTTTAAAGCACTAGGTGCTCCAGTCAGAAGAGACATTTTGAGTTTATTAAAAAAAGGGAAGATGTCAGCTGGAGATATCGCAAGTCATTTTGATATGTCTCAGGCAACTGTTTCTTATCACTTATCCTTATTAAAGGATGCAGGTTTGATTTGTGAAGAGAAGGATAAAAATTTTATCTTTTATCAAATTAACGCATCTGTTTTTGAGGAGATGTTGTGTTATTTTAAATCTTTTATTGGAGGGAATGAAGATGTTGAAAAATAAATGGTTTATGTTTAGTTTAGCTTTGTTTGTGATTCCATTCGCTTTGAATCTGGTTTTCTATAGTCAATTACCGGATGTTGTACCAACCCATTTTGATGTGAATGGACAAGTCGATGGTACAATGCCTAAGTTTATGGGTTTATTTGGTATGTTGTTTTTGTGCTTGGCAATTCATGTATTTACTTGTTTTGTGACGGTAAAAGATCCAAAGCGAAATAATATTCCAGATTTTATGATGAATATTTTATTTATGATTTGTCCTGTCGTTTGCATTGTGACAAATATGACAATCATTTATTTTGGTTTGGGCTACTCGTTTGATGTAAGTTTTGTGATGAATATTTTAGTTGGAGTATTACTAATTGTATTAGGTAATTATTTACCGAAAGTAAAACGGAATTATGCGGTTGGAATTAAAACTTCGTGGGCATTAAATAGTGATGAAAACTGGGTGTTGTCAAATCGTGTGGGTGGCTATTGTATGGTGATAGCTGGAATCTTATATATAGTACTTGGATTACTTGGCTATATGACAATGGGCATTGTTGTGATTCTTGTAGCGACTATTATTCCGTGTATCTATAGTTATATATTATTTAAGCGAGGAATTTAGTTTCCTCGCTTGATTTCGTTTTGAATACATTTGAATAAGACTTGAATGGTTTCACTAATCATTTTCTTCGTTTGACTATCCATATTCTGAATGGATTTGATCATCTCAATCACATCGATATTCTGTCTGAAATCCTTTGGGTTTTCATAATCTGAAAAGATAGAGTAAATGGTATCAATGACTTGTTTGCGGGTATTGACATCAATGGATTTAAGCCATTTTGATAGTGTGGATTGTGTATGTTTGGATAGTTGATCATTTTGTTTGAGATAGATAAAGTCTCCGTTTTCTACGCACCACGTAAATGGATCATGTTGAAGTATAGATATGGCATCACTTTGGATGATTTGATAATTATTTGTTTCTTCAAGTAAGAGTCCAATAACACTCGATTGTGGTATGGTTTTAAATACTTTCTTATTGGTTTGATAAGGTGTAAGAAATCCAGGTCCATCATGATTGTATATACAATAAATGGGGTTGTGTGTATGGATACCGGCATAAAGGGCAAGATTTGCTCCTTTGGAGTGTCCTCCTAAGATGAGCTTGTGATTTGTCTTATAGTTATTCACATAGTTTAAGGCAGAAATTTGACTCGGAATATTTTCTTGAAAACATAGATTAAAATCTTCTTTCCATCCTACAAAACTTGCGTCTGTACCGCGAAAGGCAATGTAGTCAATTTGGTTGGGTAAATGAAAAGTCATAGCACAGAATTGTTTTTCATTATCTTTGTCAAAATTCGTTTGTAGATGAGAAATGGTAATGGATTCATAACGAAGGGAGTGTATGCATTGAACAAATAATTCTTCATTTAATTCGGGTACTCGGGTATCGATGCATAAAGTATCAATCTCATTTTCAAATTCAGTTAATAAATGGACTTCGGATTCTATGTCAATGCTTGAGTTTTCAAATTTAATATAGGAGATTTGTGAGAGAATCAAAGAGTCCACATTATTAAATGGGTATTCTTCAAGGGTTAAATTTCCGTATTCTTTAATGTAGTCAATGATGTTTTTCATAGCTTTATTGTAGTTCATAAATACATTTATTGAAATATGTTCATCGTGATTTTTAAAATAATCCAAGTTCGTATACAATAAGGTTAGTGAAGGTGGATTGTATATGTTGATATTTGGGATTTTGTGTATTTGTCTGAGTTTAGACGTATTTGTATGTGCATTAGAACAGGGGGCTACAATTCGTAATATTCGCTTTTCAAAAGCATTGGTTTATGGATTGATTTTTGCGCTATGCAGTTCGGGTATGTTTTTGTTAGGACATGGAATGTCCACATATATTTTTGGACGTCCATTGGCAACATTGAATAAATATGTTGCGATATTTGTCTTTCTGATTCTTGGAAATGGAATGATCATTTATAGTTTTAAACGTGGAAAGTTTGTGGAAAGACTTCAAGAGTTTGACACAAAACAAATTGTTAAATTGGCTCTTATTGGAGGACTGGACTGTTTCTTTGTTGGAGTTGGCTGTTATTATATGAATCTTCCTTATTTGATGGAATCTTTAATCTTATTTTTAATTGTACTTGCTGGCTATATGATTCATTTTTATATTGGATATTATAATGGGGCCAGATATCAAAAGGCTTATTATTTTCTTTGCGGAGTCGTATACTTATTTATGAGCTTATCATTAATTTTTAAATTAATTCGATTGTAGAGGTGATTTCATGACATTAAATGAAAAGGTGACAATGAAAGATCTTCTGAGTGAGGGATTGTATATTTTGATGCAACAAAAGCCTTTCGAAAAGATCACAATCAAACAGATTTGCGATAAAACAGGTGTTATTCGTGGAACTTTCTATAATCATTTTATGGATAAGTATGAGGCTTTAGAATACTTGATTCATCGTATGTTTTATAAAGGGATTGAGCATGAATCCAATCCTCAAATTATAAAACACATCTTTCAGACTGTAAGTGATGATCGTGATTTCTTTAAGTCTTGTTACAGAATCACAGGACAGAATGGTTTTGAAGATTTAATGAGTAATGTGTTTAAAGAAATATTTAGAAATGTATTTTCTTATTTAGATGTGACTGGGATGGATTCAAGGTTCACAGTGGATTTTCTAGTGGATTATTATGCGAATGATTTGTTATACTTTTTAAAGTATTGGATTGCGCATAATTTTGAGCCAGATGTAGAAACATATTATGCCAAGATCGATGTTTTATTTAAAAACAGTATTAAAGAATTAAATATTCGATATATGGATAAATCTTAAATTGACAAATTGTGTATTGTCTAGTAGGATAAAAGCGTATAAAAAGGCAATGAAGAGGGCGAGTACCTTTTAGAAATACTTTAGAGAGCTTTTGGTTGGTGAAAAAAAGCGTAGGACTAATTGGGAATAAAGACTTGGAGCTATTTGTATTTCCTGCATTAAAGGAAGCGCTGTTTATAGACAGTGACTAAGGCTGGACAAAGTGATTTGTCTGGTAAATTAGGGTGGTAACACGAGCACTTCGTCCCTTTGTGGCAAGTGCCTTTTTTTATGGATAAAAGAAAAAGGAGAAAACAATGGAAAAGTTAACGCAACAAGAACAAGTTCGTCGTCAAAAGATGCAAGATTTGATCGACATGGGTATTGATCCATTTGGATCTCGTTATGATCGTACTTCAAATTCAGGTATTATCAAATCATCTTATGAAGACAAGACAAAAGAAGAATTAGATGAGTTACAAGTAACTGTTAAAATTGCAGGTCGTATCATGACGAAGCGTCGTCAGGGTAAGGCTGGTTTTATGAACATCCAGGATCGTGAAGGTCAAATTCAGATTTATGTTCGTAAAGATGAAATTGGTGATGATCAATATGAAATCTTCAAGAAAAATGACATTGGAGATATTGTAGGTATTGAAGGTACTGTTATGAAAACAGATCATGGACAATTGTCTGTTCGTGCTAAAAACTATACACACCTTTCAAAATCACTTCGTCCATTACCAGAAAAATTCCATGGTTTAACAGATGTTGAAGAGCGTTTCCGTCGTCGTTATGTAGACTTGATCATGAATCCAGAAGCTAAGCATATTGCACTAACAAGACCAAAAATTATTCGTGCAATCCAACACTATTTGGATGGTCAAGGTTTAGTGGAAGTTGAAACTCCAGTTATGCAACCAATCTTAGGTGGTGCAAGTGCTAGACCTTTCGTAACGCACCACAACACATTAAATATGGATTTCTATTTGCGTATTGCGACTGAATTACCATTAAAGCGTTTGATCGTTGGTGGTTTAGAAGGTGTTTATGAAATTGGACGTTTATTCCGTAATGAAGGTATGGATGCGATGCATAATCCTGAATTTACAACCGTTGAAGCTTATGTTGCCTATAGTGATTTACATGGAATGATGGACTTGATTGAAGGATTGTTTGATTCAGTAGCTAATGAAGTATTGGGTACTACAGATATTACTTATCAAGGAACACAATTATCATTAAAGGCTCCTTTCAAACGTATTCACATGGTGGATGCAATCAAAGAAGCTTGTGGTGTAGATTTCTGGCAAGATATGAGTTATGAAGAAGCTGTTAAATTGGCTGAGGAACATGATATTGAAGTTGAAAAGATTCATAATACAGTTGGACACATTATCAACTTATTCTTCGAAAAATATGTTGAAGAAACAATTGTACAACCAACATTTGTATATGGTCATCCAACATCCATTTCTCCATTAGCTAAGAAGAATACGAAGGATCCTAGATTTGCGGATCGTTATGAATTGTTCATTTGTGGACATGAATATGCGAACGCATTCTCTGAATTAAATGATCCAATTGATCAAAGAGAACGTTTCGAAAAACAATTAGAGCTTCGTGAATTAGGTGATGATGAAGCCAACGAAGTAGATACAGATTATGTAGAGGCATTGGAATATGGTCTTCCTCCAACTGGTGGTGTAGGACTTGGAATTGATCGTTTCGTAATGTTGTTGACAGATCAAAGAACAATTCGTGAAGTATTATTATTCCCTCACATGAAGAACTTAGGGGATTCAAACAAGAAAGTGCAAGCTAAAAAACCAGTGGAAGCTGCACCTGTAAAGGTTGATTTCTCGAATGTAAAAATCGAACCAATCTTCACAGATATGGTAGATTTTGAAACATTCAGTAAGTCAGATTTCCGTGCTGTTAAAGTCCTAGCTTGTGAAGCTGTAGAAAAATCTAAGAAGCTATTAAAGTTTACTTTGGATGACGGAGAACGTAAAGATCGCGTTATTTTAAGCGGAATTCACGAATATTATGAACCAGAAGAATTGGTTGGAAAGACTGCAATTGCGATTGTAAACCTACCACCAAGAAAGATGATGGGTATCAATTCTGAAGGTATGTTGATCTCAGCTGTTCATGAAGAAGATGGTCATGAATGCTTGAACTTATTGATGGTTGATGACAGAATTCCTGCAGGAGCTAAGCTTTACTAAGATGTACCGTTTTACCAAAGAGACGGGACGTATTTCATTTGATAAACAACTGAAAAAACAGTGATTTACATCAATTGATGCTGAGATTTGTGCAGAGATGAAAAAATCGGATAATTAGTACAAAGAGTGGGCAATTCCAATCGGGATTGCTCATTTTTAAAACTAACAGAAATACAAATCGGAATTTGTCAAAGAAACTTGATGACAATTAAGTGATAGTGAGGAGTGTAAAATGAAGTATTCTTATTGCGAAAAGCTAATGTGGCTTGCAATGAACGGTGTAATCTTTAAATTGCTGGAAGAAAAAACGCCGGATGTTGATTGTAAACAGTGGAAAAAGAAAAGCAAAGAGCGTTATAAACAAATCATTTCTGAGTTGGATGAGATTGGCGACATGATGAAAAATCCGCTTCGTGTATCGTTAAGCGGCGGCGCTGTCTGGATGGCTGTTTATGAAACAGCCCCAAATAAAATGAGTGAAAAACTTTTCTCTGAAATGGTTACTGCAACAATGGGCGCACCGATTATCAAGAAAGCCTTTAGCGGTAAAAATCCGTTTTCTTTAGATTATCAGAAGAAAAAAGCAGAGAAAGATAAAATTGCTAATGGAATGAGTAGCAGTCCATATAACTGGGTTACGGAAACTATCCCCGGCAGAGATGGCGATGAGTACACTACAATTTATCGCCAGTGTGGGCTATGTGGACTTGGCAGAAAACTGGGACACAGTGAACTTGTTCCTTACATGTGTCAGATGGATTATATTTCTGTGGACATGATGGGCGGGGTGCTGCATCGGACAAAAACACTGGCAACCGGTGGAGACTGCTGTGATTTCTATGTTTGTAAGAAAGGCTCGAAATGGGATACTACTGAAAAGAATAGATAAGTACAACTTCAAGTTTGTAAGTCTTAATATGATAATTAAATTATAGAAAGACAAGTAGAAAAACATGAACAACGTAATTATTGTATTTAAAGATGGTGAATTAAACTCGAAGTTAACGTAAGAGATAACAGGGAATCTATTTGGTTAAACCATCAACAAATTGCCGAACTATTTGATTGTGACGTGAAAACCATCAACAAACATATTAGTAATGTTTTGAAAGAAAAATTAAATGAACAAGTTGTTGTCGCAAAATTTGAGTCCACCACTAAGCACGGAGCTATTGAAGACAAAACTCAAACTGGATTAATTGATTATTTCAATCTTAATTATCTCTTTACTATTGCTGTAGATTATTTTGTAGCTATTGCAAGGTACAGAAAGTGAGAAAATAATACCTATTATGGATAAAAGAATTTTAAAAACAAAAGAAAAACTTCAATCGGCATTAAGAATACTTCTAGAGACAAAAGATGTAAGTGATATTACTGTAAGTAGTCTATGTGAAGTAGCGGATATCAACAGGAGTACATTTTATGTTTATTACAGTAATATACAAGATTGTTTTGAGGAAATTACAGATTCTATTATGGATGAAATGCGAACTTTATTACAAAACAATCTAAATCCAAGCCAAGAAGGTTTTCTTTTAGTGTATTTTAGAACTGCGCGAAAGTATAAAAATGTATTTTTAGCTATACACAGGCAAGGTGTTCACAATTCTACGATTCAAAAGATGGTGGATATTAATAACGATTGGCTCCACGGAGAATTATTTATACCAACCAGTAGCAATCGTTTAGAATATAATTTTATATTTTCGGGATTTTATGGAATGGTAGAAATGTGGCTACAAAATGGTTGTAAAGAGTCTGACGAGCAACTTATCAATATATTAAAAAAATTTTATGTAGTAAACCGCTAGATATCCAACACAATGTCTTTAATTGTCGAGATACTGTACTTGAATCATGCTAAAATGTGAATTGTAAAAGCATGATTTTTTATTATATCAAGGAGATAAGGACAATGAATAAAAAGTATGAAGCACTATTTACACCATTTTTTTATTGGAACTTGCGAAATAAAAAATAGAGTAATTATTCCAGCTATGGAAGGTACCAATATTATAGAAAATATGATGGGACCTAAATTCAACGAAAAGTCAAAACAATACTACATTGAACGAGCAAACAATGATGTAGGTCTTTTCATCCCAGGGATGATTCCAGTTTATTCTATGATGGGAGGTAAATGGTTGCACAAAAATCCTAAAGTATTTGCGCAAGCAAAACCAGTCATTGACGAGATTCACGCAAACGGATCTAAAATATTCTTCCAACTTGGCGCAGGTTTTGCGGGAAGAAATTACACAATTCCAGATAAACTGCTAAAGATTGCAGATAATAAAGCTCTTAAGAAACTTACTAATCCATTCTTGCACTTAAACGAAATGATGGTTGCCCCTGACGAAGGACTTCCTATGGTTTTTGCACCACAACTCACAACTCGCCAAATTACAGAAAAAGAAATTGCTGATTATATTGAAGGATATGCAAAATCTGCAAAGTTATGTAAAGATATTGGCGTTGACGGGGTAGAAGTTCATGCTGTTCATGAAGGCTATCTTATGGATCAATTTACAACTAAGTATACAAATCACAGAACTGATAAATATGGTGGTTCTTTTGAAAATCGTTATCGTTTTGCAGTGGAAGTTGTAAAAGCAATTAAAAAAGAATGTGGTGATGATTATCCGGTTATGTTACGCTACTCAGTTACTAGTAAAGTAATAGATTTTAAAGTAGGAGCAGTTCCTGGTGAAGAATTTAATGAGATTGGTCGTGATATGCAAGAGAGTGAAAAGGCAGCTAAATATTTACAAGATGCAGGCTATGATGCATTAAATGCTGATAATGGTACTTATGATTCTTGGTATTGGGCTCACCCACCGGTTTATATGCCATTAAATTGTAACCTAAAAGAAGTTGAACATATCAAAAAATATGTGGACATTCCAGTTATTTGTGCAGGACGTATGCAAGCAGATGTTGCAGCAGAATCTATTGCATCAGGAAATATAGATGCAGTAGCTATAGGTAGACAGTTTATCTGTGATGGTGAATACTTGACTAAATTAAAAGAAGGCAGAGAAGAAGATATTAGACCTTGTATCTCTTGTCATAATGCATGTCTCCCAGTAGCATACTATAAAAACTCAGGTGTAATAATGGATTTAAAAGATATAGAAACACAAGGACATTGTGCATTAAATCCAGTAGCTTTCGAAGAAAATAAATATCAGATAAAGAAAGTAGCTAATCCAAAGAAAGTTGTTATCATCGGCGGTGGCATTGGAGGCATGGAAACAGCTAGACTTTGCGCAATGATGGGTCATAAAGTTGATTTATATGAAAAAACAGATAGATTAGGTGGGGTATTTATTGCTGCAGCTGCTCCAGAATTCAAGGAAAAAGATAAAGATTTGATTAAATGGTATTGTACACAAATCGCAAAACTTCCAATATCTGTACATTTAAATACTGAAGTTAAAGATATATCTAAACTAGATGCAGACGAGATTGTCATTGCTACAGGATCCAAAGTAAGAAAGTTACCAATCATTGGTTTCGAAAAAGGTGTTGAAGCAGTAGATTTTTTACTAGGTAATAAAGAAGTTGGCGAAACAGTCGCTGTAATTGGTGGTGGATTGACTGGTTGTGAAATCGCTTATGATTTAGCACGAAAAGGTAAAAAACCATTTATTGTTGAAATGGCTGATGAACTTATCAAATCAGCTGGTATTTGTGCAGCAAATTCTAGTTGTCTAAAAGATTATTTGCGTTTCTATAAGGTTCCTGTATACTTAGAAAGCTCTTTAAAAGAAATCAAAGATAATGGTGTAATAATTCAAACTGCAGATGGAATTAAGGAGATTAATTGCGAATCAGTCATTTTATCTGTTGGATATACACCAAATCCATTATGCGAAAAGTCTGAACATATTCATGTAATCGGAGATGCTGCAAAAGTAGGAAATTTAAAAACTGTAATTTGGGGAGCTTACGATTTAGCATTTTCATTATAGATGAAGAAAATATACATCTAGAAAAATTCCAGTTTGCCAACTTGCCCTTTGAGAGTGGAGAAATCCTTTTCTCAAAGGTTTTTTTCTGTTTTTAAGGATATTCGCAAACTGCAAGATAAAGCCAAAACTTCATATACTTTAAGCACAAGGAGGTTGAGGTTTGGCTTATAAACAGTTATCAAAGATTTCCTATTTAAATAATTTGGCAATCAACAATTGAGAAGCAAAGGTGTAATCGTGCGTTAGGAAAAACAGTCTGCATATCAGTTTGGAATCGCTGGCGTCGAAACAAATTACGGAAATACTGTCAGAACATATAATAAAGAAAGATGCATCTGTGATATAATCAAATATAGAAAAAATTGAGGTGCAACAATTTCAAACCGCTATGAAAACATTTATGCGTGACAAGGAAAAGAATGTGTCGAGGCATTCTTGAAAGTGAATAAAGAGAGGTACATATGCTATGCCAGGTATACTCGTGGTTGAAGATGATGAAAATTTAAATCGTGGAATTACATTCTCACTGAAAAAAGCCGGATATGAGGTCTTTTCAGCAGAATCAATGAAAAAAGCGAAAAGAATTGCAAGTGATCATAATGTGGATGTTACCATTTGTGATGTGAATCTTCCGGATGGGAATGGATTGGAATTTGTAAGGTGGATGAGATGCAATTATAATACATACATTATTTGCCTTACAGCACTAGATCAGGAGATGGATCAGGTCATGGGATATGAAGCAGGGGCAGATGATTATATTACAAAGCCGTTTAGTCTTTCGGTACTTCTTTTGAAAATAGAAGCACATTTCCGCCGCAAACAGGAGAAAAAGGAAGCCGAAAAGATGATTTCGGGAGATATCGTATTTATCGCAGGAGAAATGAAAGTCCTGATAAAGAGTCGTGAAATCAGTCTGACAAAAACAGAGTTGAAAATGCTGACTTTTTTTCTTCAGAATCCGAAACAGATTCTTTCAAAAACACAAATATTGGAAAATGTGTTTGATCTGGAAGGGGATTTTGTGGATGAAAATACAATCGCTGTCAATATCA
>ENA-OQAN01000598-OQAN01000598.1-human-gut-metagenome-genome-assembly--contig:-NODE-598-length-18525-cov-3.470812_pt1 | contig 18525 bp, 23 predicted proteins | sample MGYA00242735_ERZ504527 | MGnify/ENA primary metagenome ERZ504527 (study PRJEB26092, sample SAMD00036230) | human gut metagenome | host: Homo sapiens | study: EMG produced TPA metagenomics assembly of... | reverse complement strand
CCTCCTTTTCTTCCAAAATTCCTTCCAAGTTTTAGTTCCTGTATGAAAAGAATTCTTTCCAGCTTGCCAGAAGTTTCACCGTCCCTCTGACACTTCCATTCTCACATTCCCAATGATTTATAAAAAAGCCATCAGTACCGGCATTTTATACACCTTGCTCATGTTGGTGTTTTCCAGCAGATTTATAAAGTCTTTTCCGATTCCCTGGCAGAATCTCTTCTGCTCATCCGCGAGTTCATCCAATTCTTTCAGGTAATTCAGATACTTTTTAAACGGATTCTCATTCGAATGTGTAACTGCCATCTGATAAATATCATCATCCATATAAGTAAACAGATCCATTCTGGTTGGTTGTTTACCAAGCAATTCTTTAATCCGGAAATACTCGTTTCTGATCTGTTCTTTGATCGTCAGCTGTTTATTATCCATTTCCGCAAACAGATCAATCAATCTCATATCAAAATCAACGAAGCAGTCATCTGGATAGTCCGTTTTGTCTGCCGGACAATAGATTTCTTTTCCTGTTTTGTTTTTCCCTGTCAACAAATATCTGACTCTTCCCGCTTTTTCATAATTGCCGATAAAGTCCAGAACATTGAGATATTCTTTTCCCTTATTTCTGCGCAATCCCCTTCCAAGCTGCTGTAGAAAGACAACCGGGGATTCTGTCGGACGCAGGAACATTACCATATCAACTGATGGAATATCTACACCTTCGTTGAACATATCCACTGAAAAGATAACTTTGATTTCTCCATTTTTCAGTTTCTCAATCGCTTCTGCTCTGTCCATGGAAAACTCTCCATCTGCATTACTATAAACTGCTGCCGACGGAATTCCTCTTTTACCGAATTCTTTTGCCATTTCTTCTGCATGTTTTCTGGAACAGCAGAATCCTAATGCCTGCCTGGAGCCATATTTACAGTAATATTTGTAAATCAACTCATGCCTATAAGCATTCCCGATATAAGTTCTGTTCAGTTCTTCTTCTGCATATTTTCCCTTAATTATATGTAGCTTTGTGTAGTCAGTCTCATCATAAATTCCATAGTAATGAAACGGAACCAGCATTCCCTTATTGATTCCATCTTTCAGTGAAATCTCATACGGCACATTATAATCGCAGATTTCATATATATTTTTGCCGTCCATTCTCTCAGGCGTTGCCGTCAGTCCAAGGAGAAACTGCGGTCTGAAATATTCTACAATTCTTCGATATTGGTCATTGACTGCATGATGAAATTCATCAATCACCACGTAATCGAAGTAATCTGGAACGAAATATTTTTCATTTAAATATTCCGATTTCCCAAGGCTTGCTACCGAGGCAAATATAAGCGGTTTATCTGTGCATTTCTCAGCTCCCATAAAAAATCCATAGTCTTTGGAATTTCTTACGTTCTGAAAAGAAACTGCTGCCTGTTTCAGAATCTCTTCCCTATGTGCAACAAACAGCACCTTCTCATATTTTTTTGAATCAAAAGCAGCCAAAAATGTTTTCCCGATGCCCGTTGCAGCCTGAATGAGTGCTTTCTGTGCTCCTTCTGCTCTTGTGTCCTCCAAAGCGCACAATGCCTCGATCTGTGCTCCTCTTGGTTCATATAAAGGTTTTATTTTCGCATCATTCGTTTCCGGCTCTGTAAAATCATATCTGTCAAGGTCTCTTGCCACCGCCGGACGATGCCAGTTCTGTGAGTAACGTTTTAATTCTTTGTCATCAATGATAATGGAATGACTCACAAATAAATCTTCAAATGTACGAAAGAACTCTTTGTAGTTTTCCGGGTCTTTCTGACTGCTGAACCGATAATTCCATTCTATTCCTGAGGTCAGCGCACTTCTGGAAATATTGGAAGAACCGATATAAAGTTCACTGTAATCTGTATAATGGAAAATGTAAGACTTTGGATGAAAGGAACGTCCTTTTTCACAATAAAATCTAAGATCAACTCTGTCACCAAGTTTTCTTTTAATCAGATATAGTGCTGATGGCTGTGTAATTCCAAGGTAGTTTCCTGTCAGGATTCGGATTTTGGCTCTACGTTTTAAAGTATGTTCCAGTTCTTTCAGCAGCATTCTCACTCCGGATTCCATAAGAAAAGAAACAATGATATCAACGCTTTCCGCTTTTTTCATACTCCGGATCAGCTGATAATATAGCTGTCTTCTTTTATCCGGTCCGCCGGTCATTGCATCTGTGGAATATTCGTTTTCATACCCGATGTTTACTTTTTCTGCAGAAGTAAATTCAGCCATTTTTCCTCACCTCTTCCCGGTCGGACATCTCCTGTAATCCATTGTTCTTCTATTTTAAGGCCATGCATGTCATGTATGAAATCTTTAAATGTATCTGTCGTAAAATCGGTAAAATATCTTCCGTTTCGTTCGCCTTCAAATTCTCCGTATTTGAAAGAGGTATAAATCCATCCTTCCGATTTCAATGCTGCATACATATTTTCCAAAACTTCACGCAGTTGTTTTTTTCGGCAAATGGAGAATAGATGCACAAGCCCATATACCATCATATTTTTCTTTTTCATCCAGTTCCTGAAACAGCATCTGTCTGACTTTAATTCCTGTATATTTACTTGCAATCCGGCATAATTGTTCTGAACCGTCAATTGCATCTATTTGATATCCACGACTCAGAAAATACTTTGTATCTCTTCCCGCGCCACAGCCAAAGTCGAGAATATACGCATCTGGTTAAGTTTCTCCAGAAATTTATCTTGCACTTCTGTAAACTTTACCGAAACAGTCCCAGAGGCAAAAGACTGCGCATTTTCGTTGTAATATTTTAATGTTTTATCTATATCTGCCATATATTCACTCACCAAATGCCATCCAGCACTGATTTCACTCCTGTTTTATCTGCAAAATACCTGTTTTGTTTCTTATGCCTTAATTTTTCTGATAAATCTAACTTCTTTGTGACATATTATACAATTTTTTGACATAAACACAACAATTTTCGTCAGACATTTTTTATTATATTCACTTATCTATAATACGCAAAAACTGTTGCATATTTCTTTTTTGATATCTTTTCTCTTTCATCAACTTCCATATAAGTAAAAAAGAAAGCCAGACTGCACATAGGTTTCTTCCCCTACATACAGTCTGGTTCTCTGATTCCATCATTCATTTCTGGTAATAAGTCAATAAATCAGACATTCTATTACTCTTCCGCATCCATCTCCACCTTAATCTCATCCTCGCAGTCTGCCATTGCCTGCAGTGTCATAGTGAGCAGCTTCTGCAGTTCCCAGCCGAGTTGTTCGGCGCCTCTCTCAATGACTTCTCTGGAGCATCCTGCTGCGAAGCCTTTACTTTTATATTTCTTCTTGAGGGATTTGAGTTCCATGTCTTTTGTGCTTTTGGATGGTCTCATAAGTGCTGCTGCCCAGATAAGTCCTGTAAGTTCGTCTGCTGCAAAGAGTACTTTTTCCATTTCGTGTTCCGGTACTACGTCAATAGTTGCGCCACATCCTACTGTGATACCGTAGCCATGGGATACAACTGAATGGATCACGTCTTCGCCTACGCCTGCTTCGCGGAGCATTTCCGGAGCTTTCAGACAGTGTTCTTCCGGATATAACTCAAAGTCAATGTCATGGAGGAGTCCTACAATTCCCCAGTATTCTGCATCTTCGCCATAGCCAAGTTCATTGGCATACCATTTCATTACTGCTTCTACAGTCAGGGCATGCTGAATGTGGAATGGATCCTTGTTGTATTTTTTTAATAATGTAAATGCCTCGTCTCGTGTAATTGTCTTCATTTGTCACTCCTCATATCTGAATTGTCAGGTGGATAAAATCATCTGCTTTACTGCTTGTTTATAACTGAATAACTGCTCCGCAGTTTATCTGTCAATCTGGATCTGGCATACTTCCATTGCTTTCAGTGCATTCTCATGGCTTTCCGGTGTTACGCCTGCGCAGCATTTAGCGTCTACGATGATCGGAACTTCCGGGAGAGATGCTTTTGCCAGAAGCGCATTGGAAATAACACAGATGTCTGTGCATAAACCTACGAATGTGATACTTTCGATTTCATTATCCTCATTCATTGCCACCAGTTCTCCTGCAAGATCTGTGGAACCAAAGGTTTCTTTGTCAATAGGTTCTGTTTTTCTGAGTGCATCTAATTCGCTTCTGATCTGCCATCCTTCAGTGTCACGGATACAATGCAGTACAGGAAGTTTCTTTCCTTCCTGGGTGTCGAGATAGTAAGTCTCATGGGTGTCTCTGGTAAAAAGAACAACTCCATCAAAATTTTCGATTTTCTCTTTTACACCAGGTACAATGGCAACTGCCTCTTTTGTTCCAAGAGCTCCGTCGATGAAGTCATTCTGCATATCTACAACTACTAATACCTTCTGCATATTTCCTTCCCTTTCGTTCTTTCTGCACATTTTTTCAGATAATGCTATAAAATCTCTGGAAACGTATGCTGTTATTATTTGTTATTACTATACAACGACAAAGTGTTTTTGTACAGGCAAAAGTGCCTGTTTTACTATAGCAATTCCATAAAATATCAATCATCTATTCTTCAGTATATTTTTCAAATCTGTACTTCTGTTTAATATCTGGATATTTGTCTCTGTCTACTTCACTCATAAACATATCATAGGGTCTGGCACAGATTTTGAAGGGTGCATAGAGTGCCTGGTAGATCATCAATTTTTCACCGTTTTCTGTATGATGGGCTACTGCAAGGACTTTATAGAGATATTCAGAAGTATCTGGGGATACCCATTCTCTTTTGAAATGCTGTACAATGTCGCCTGCATGAATATCGTGTTCCGGTGGTTCCGATGTGCTTTCATTTTCTGCGCTGTCAGGTTCTTCTGGTTCTGTGTTGAGTTCCATATATTCTTCTTTATCAAGGGAAACCGGGATTCCGGAACGGCCATTGATGTGGACGCCGCCATACCAGGTGCCTGTGACCTCACAAATATCGCCTACTTCGTATTCCATGCTACAGTCATTATTTTTCTTTATGATTCTGATCTTTGCCATTTTATCATCTCCTAGCATATAGTTCTTATTTCATGCAACCAGAAAAACACTCTAACACGTTAGATTATATTCTCCAGCAAGTTCTTCATTTAAAACAACCACCTCAACACCCCATATTTTTCTGACCTTAAGCAATCTGGCTCTTAATTCTGCCAATGGCCCGGCTAGCCACGTAATATCTTCTGCGTTTTTTACAACCAGAATAAATTTTAATTTTACATCTTTCATATTGCTTACCGATCGAAGATTGTCTCCTATCTCTGACGTATCCTGATATCTGTTCATAATTGCCGCCAGATATATCTGCAAAGATGATATAAACTTCTCAGTTATTGAACCATAATATTCTTCGAATTTCAGTTCTTTTTCCTTCGATTCATATCGATTCGCCACATTTGGACAACTTTTCTTTGCTTCCAGAAACACTATATTATTTCCATTATATTTCAGGATAAACTCCACTGTTGGGATTCCATCTCCAAGTTTTTTATAAATTTCAGATGTCTCAATATGAAATAAATCTTTTTCATCATATTTTCCAAAATTCATTCCTGATTCTGGTATAACGCTCACTTTAATGCCACCCCGATTTCTTCTCGATACAACTGACGGAATGTATCCATAATTGCATTATGTTCCAACAATTCAAATTCCGGTGCTATCTCACATAATACTTTGTTGTTTTCATTTTTATATAAGGAAATGTACTGCAGTTTACTGTCCTGTCTCCGCTTTACTTCAATATATTTAGATAAAAAATAGTCATGTGTAGAAACAAAAATCTGTACACCTTCTGTCTCCAGCATGATCAACAATTCAGCTAGCACCGGAATATATTTCGGATTGATATTTGCTTCTGGCTCGTCCCAAAACAAAACGGATCCCTTCTCCAGTGTCCCGTTTTTTATCAACTGCCATAAAAGAGCAATTTTACGTAATCCTTCTGCTACCAAATTAAATTCTAACTTTGCCTGTGTACCAGGTTTTAAATAAAAACGATCCTCATGCAATGTTACTTTCCCATTACTGATTTTCTGTAAAATATCCAGATATTTTTTCCTTACAGTTGAATCCACGCCTCTGGAAATGTCAATTTTGGCAGCTGCAATAATATCCAGATACGTATCATCAAATTCCACATTTCCCATTTTTACTGCAGCATCCAGATTCCAGGCATTTGATAAAATCTCTTTTGCCGGAATAAATACGCTTGTGAGATCAGACATCTGCTTTTCCCATTTCTCTTCTGAATTAATCTCTGCATCCCATTTTCGTGTCTTGGTTGAAAATGTCATTCCTATTTTGGCAGTATCAGATTCCACAGAAACCATGGCTTTATTGCTTCCACTCTTTCCTCTGTTTACCAGACGTCCAATTCCAGACTGATCAGGACGAAATAACATTGTTGTTTTCTGCGAAAAAGACACATCATGTTTAGAAGCCTGACATGCTGCATAGGCTAATTTCATAATATGAGTCTTTCCCACACCATTTTCACCAACTAATACATTTAATCCTTCACAAAAAGGAATCTTTATATCTTCAAATACTGTAAAATTCTCTGCTGCAATCTTTGTTAATGGCATTTCCATCACCTCAATATTTCCATTTTTATAAATCAGTTCATTATATCTGTCGCACGACAATATAATATAAAGTAACTTCTATAATAATTTTAATATTATAACACATATAAATATGTCAAACAGCTATTTTCTTCAACATAATATTGTAAAATCTGAAAGCTTGTAAAAGGCTATAACTATCACTTCCAGCTCTTCCAGATCTCCGGCTGATATCCCACTGTCGCCTGTTTTCCGTTTCTTACCACAGGGACTTTGATGATGCTCTGGTTTTCGAGAATTTTCTCTGCTTTATCTTCCTCCGCAATATAGGTGATCAATGCCAGCAGGTCTTTATCCTTACAATCAGTATCTATCAGCTTGTTATAACCGCCAACTGCCTGGCAGACAGACTGGAATTCACCTTTGCTTAAGCCTTTTTCTTTCATATCTATAAACTGATATTTAATTCCCCGTTCTTTGAAGTAACGTTCTGCTTTTTTGCTGTCAAAGTTTTTCTTTGTACCAAAAATCTGTATATTCATAATCTAATACTTTCTCCCATTTTCCAGAGGATTGTTGTTCCTGTTCATTTTTAATTTCCATCTATTTCACAGTTTTTTCAAATTCTCACCACATATTTCTCACATTTCCTGGTTATATTATTACCTGTACAGAGCAAAGAGTAATTGCAAATAAAACTTTTTCTTTTTCATACTTTTGCCGAATCCATAAGGTTCCCGGCCTCCTTCTTTTATTCCGATATTTTTCAGTCCTATTCCATTAAATTTTCTTTTTAATATGGTTATAGATATTCAGTCCTTTTGTCTGTCCGTATTTGGAAATGATAGATCTGTAAATCTGCTGCTTTCTGTTTTTGTCTTCTGCATTTTTCTCCACAGTTGTGGAAACATAGTTTACCACTTCCTTTGGCATGCCTGCCTTGTCGAGAACCAATATCAATTCCTGCTGTAATCTCTTTGTTCCGGCTTTCATGTCAATTATCTTTTGTTTTGGCTTTTTTGTATTCTGCTTCTCTGATTGTTTGGCAGACTGCTTTTCAGATTGTTCATTCAACTGTTTTTCTGTTTTCTGATCAGTTTGTTCTGCCACCTGTCCGTCTTTTTCTTTATCGGTCTGTTTTTTTACCTGTTTCCTTGTATGCACCTGTTTTCCGGAAATCTTTTTCGTTTCTGGAGATTTTTACATTTTTTTCTGCCTTCCAGAATTCTATAATATGGTCAAATCCTGTATCTTTGCTGATTACAACAATTTTGCATTCTTCATCCTGCCCTGTGCACTCTTTTCCTATCAGATATCCCAGATAAGATCCCAGATGCATATCTGCTGACTGATTTCCTGTCGGTACTTTATGTGTGACCAGCTTTGCTTCTCCGTGATCATTGATAATATCAAGGTCTATTTTTCTGCTGTTGTCTGTATAAAAAAGATGGATAATATCTGTTTCCCGTAATTTTTCGCATCCTTTGAAGCCTTCACTTCCTACATTTTCATAATCAATCAAATAATAAGTTTTAATAATCTTCATCCTCTCTTTTTTTCTCTGCTGTATAATACTCTGTCATTTTTCAGGCAGATAATTCTTTCCTATTTTAACATGCATCTTTTATCAGTACAACCACATAGTGGCAACTCTCCTGGTTAGTATTTCCTGGTTGTCTTTCCTGCCTGTTCCAGTCAGACAGAATATTATCATATCCACGAATAGTATTCCCATATTGCCACTATAATAAATTTACATACCTTTTGTGAAAAATGACGGTTTTTCATCAAATTTGAGTTGATAAATCTTTAACAAATTTCAAAAAAAGGCAAAAATCCTGTTGATTTTAAGCGTTAAATATGTATAATAGTAAAAGAGAAGCGATACCCATTCGCTTTTATGGTAAGGTATCTTAAGCCTGTTTAAACAGGCGCTTTCATTAACGAAGAAAAGAGGTTAAACGTAAGATGGCAAAAATCGATTTAAGCAAGTATGGCATTACCGGAACTACAGAAATTGTCTACAACCCTTCTTATGAAGTATTATTTGAAGAAGAAACCAAACCGGAACTGGAAGGCTTTGAAAAAGGTCAGGTCAGCGAACTTGGTGCAGTTAACGTTATGACAGGTATCTACACAGGACGTTCTCCTAAAGATAAATATATCGTTATGGATGAGAACTCCAAAGATACAGTATGGTGGACAACAGACGAATACAAAAACGATAACCATCCTGCAACTCAGGAAGCATGGAATGCAGTAAAAGAAATCGCTAAAAAAGAGCTCTCCAACAAGAGACTTTTCGTAGTAGATGCATTCTGCGGTGCTAACAAAGATACTCGTATGGCTATCCGTTTCATCGTTGAAGTTGCTTGGCAGGCACATTTCGTAACAAATATGTTCATCCAGCCAACAGCTGAAGAACTTGAAAACTTCGAGCCAGATTTCGTTGTATACAACGCTTCCAAAGCTAAAGTTGAAAACTATAAAGAATTAGGCCTTAACTCTGAAACAGCTGTAATGTTCAACATCACAACTAAAGAGCAGGTTATCGTAAACACATGGTACGGCGGAGAAATGAAGAAAGGTATGTTCTCTATGATGAACTACTTCCTTCCACTGAAAGGCATGGCTTCCATGCACTGCTCTGCAAACACAGATATGAACGGCGAAAACACAGCTATCTTCTTCGGTCTTTCCGGAACAGGTAAAACAACTCTTTCCACAGACCCGAAACGTCTCCTGATCGGTGATGACGAGCATGCTGGGATGACAACGGCGTATTCAACTTCGAAGGTGGATGCTACGCTAAGGTTATCAACCTTGACAAAGAATCTGAGCCGGACATCTACAATGCAATCAAACGTAACGCTCTTCTTGAGAACGTAACACTTGATGCTGAAGGCAAGATTGATTTCGCAGATAAGAGCGTAACAGAGAATACTCGTGTATCTTATCCGATCAACCACATTGAAAACATCGTTCGTCCGATCTCTTCTGCACCGGCAGCTAAGAACGTAATCTTCCTGTCCGCAGACGCTTTCGGAGTACTTCCTCCAGTATCTATCCTGACAGAAGCTCAGACTCAGTACTATTTCCTGTCTGGATTCACAGCTAAACTTGCTGGTACAGAGCGTGGAATCACAGAGCCTACACCTACATTCTCTGCTTGCTTCGGACAGGCATTCCTTGAACTGCATCCGACAAAATACGCAGAAGAACTTGTTAAGAAAATGGAAAAGAGCGGAGCAAAAGCTTACCTGGTTAACACAGGATGGAACGGAACAGGAAAACGTATCTCCATCAAAGATACTCGTGGTATCATCGATGCAATCCTTAACGGAGATATCCTTAACGCTCCTACTAAGAAGATCCCATTCTTCGATTTCGAAGTTCCTACAGAGCTTAACGGCGTAGACACAGGTATCCTTGATCCTCGTGACACATATGCTAACGCTTCTGAATGGGAAGAAAAAGCAAAAGATCTTGCTGGAAGATTCATCAAGAACTTTGCTAAATACGAAGGAAACGCTGCTGGTAAAGCACTTGTTGCAGCTGGTCCTCAGTTATAATTATAATTGCTGAATTAAAGTTAATTATAATTAAATTATAATTTTATTGTCCAAATGAGTACGAAAGGGATGCGAGTAATTCGCATCCCTTTTTCATGTTGTTTCGGTGGTCAAGCGGATATTCGCAATCCGCTTCGCTACAGGGCTCTGAGTTTTTCTGCCACTTTCTCATATGCGGGTACCGGAACGTGATATTCTTCTCCCATTCTTACTACTTCGTAAACTAATCCGTCAATTTCGGACTGTTTTCCTGCCATGATATCCCGCTGCATGGAAGTGGTTGCTTCCGGTGCGAGGTTGGAAAGGATTTTTAAATTTACTTCTGCCATATCTTTCTGGAAAGGAACTCCCATGGCTTCTGCAAGTGCTGCGATTTCTTTTACCATGGTCTTAAAAAGTTCTCTGGCTTCGCCTTCTTTCTGGAAATCTGCGGCAGTTGCGTGGTAATAGAGTCCTGCTGCCCCGATCGGGGATACATAGGAAAATTTCTCCAGTGCTTCACGGCGGATGTTTTCCGAAAGAGTCCCGTCGATATGACTGTCACAGAGGTCTTTCTGAATCTCTTTCAGTTCCGGTCGGAATTCTGCTTTGTCTCTTACGCCGAATACAATGTGCAGGATCTGTCCATGCTGGAGAAGTTTTCCCGGTTCTTTAATGTTGGCAGAAACATAGATGCAGCCGTCCGTTACCAGAAGATCCGGCAGTTCTTTCTGCATTTTTCCACCTGTTCCATATATATTCAACACTGGAATTACGATAGTATTTTTCCTGGCAATGCGTTTGATAAACGGAATCGTTTCCTGTAAGGAATAGCCTTTTACACAGACAAAAATTACGTCCGGATGCTCTGCATAATGCTCCATATCTGTAGCAGGAATGCTTATGTTTTCCTCTGTTTTATCCCACATTTTCTCCAATGTAAGACCCTGTTTCTGGATCTTTTTCAGGTGTTCGCCTCTCGCAATCAGGGTTACGTCCTTGCCTGCTTTTTTCATATAATATCCGGTAACACCACCGGTTCCTCCGGCTCCAATGATTAAGTATTTCATATTTATTTTCTGCCCCGCTTTCATTGTTTTGATTCTTATATCATAGCACAATTGCAATTTTTCTTCAGTATATTTTATGCATTACGCTGACATAATTTTGCATTGACAGTTTATTTTTTGCCCTGTAATATCAATGGTATCAATATCAGAATATATTACGCAGGAAAAGTATTAAGATGGAACGATATCTGGAATTTAGAATAGATGAACAAACTACAGAACTTAAAATGGATGCATTTCTGAAAAAGAATGCAGGACTTACAAAACGGCAGATCAGCCAGGCGAAGTTTCGACCGGACGGGATTACCAGAAACGGAGTTCGCTGTCGTGTAACTGAGACAATATATCCAGGCGATGTGATCCGCGTTTGTCTGGAGGAAGCCGGGACTGCTTCTGCGCATCTTGAAAATTATAATGACGGAATCAAAAGTAAGGATTTGTCGGATTTCCATTCCAACAGAGCTTCAGCTCCAGTTTCCGAAACTTCTTTTCTCTGAATATTTTATATGAAGATACGGATATTCTGGCGGTTGATAAACCGGCAGGAATGGTTACGCATCCAACGGGAATGCATTATACAGACAGCCTCTCCAATCTTGTTGCCGGTTACTTTCGAGAGAAAAATGAACAGGTCTGTGTCCGCCCGGTGGGGCGGCTGGATCAGGAGACTTCCGGGATTGTGGTTTTTGCCAAAAATCAGGTAGCAGCTTCAAGGCTTCAATCTGTAAAATCTCCATGCAAAATTCACAAGCAATATCTTGCCGCTGTATCCGGTACTTTGCCTGTAGATATGCCTGGTGTCTGGCATACCTTAGATTTACCGCTGATGCAGGACCCGGAGAATCATCTGAAAATGAAACTGCTGCTGATCTTTCCTTACATTCATCTGCATTATCGGGAAAAATCAAACAGCAGTTACTCATTATCATACTCTTTTTTCCAGTCAGGACTGGTCGCTTATCACACTTAAGCTGGATACCGGACGTACCCACCAGATCCGTGTCCATATGGCATCCACAGGACATCCTTTGCTTGGAGATACTCTTTATCATTCAGACGATAAAATATCTTCCTGTGCTTCCTTTTCCAGGGCTGCCCTTCATGCATGGAAAGTTTCTTTTCAGCATCCTTTCAGAGATGAAATGCTCCTTCTGGAAGCACCATTACCTTTCGATTTTCGTGAACTGGTTTCACTTTCAGGGTCTGATCTGTTGTCTATTTAAGCTTCAAATTCTTTGATCAGATTTACCATTTCAATGGCACTGAGTGCACAGTCATAGCCTTTATTTCCTGCTTTTGTACCTGCGCGTTCAATTGCCTGCTCGATGTTTTCTGTGGTAAGTACTCCGAATAATACCGGAACTCCTGTTTCCAGTGATACTGATGCAATCCCTTTGGAAACCTCATTGCATACATAATCATAATGACTGGTATTTCCACGAATCACAGCACCTACGCAGATAACCGCATCATACTTTCCACTTTTTGCCATTTTAGACGCGATCAGTGGGATTTCAAAAGCACCTGGTACCCACGCTACCTGGATGTCCTCTTCTTTTACATTGTGACGTGTCAGCCCATCCATGGCACCACTTACCAGCTTGGAAGTTATAAATTCATTGAAGCGGGCTGCTACAATTCCTACTTTCATTCCATCTGATACTAATTTTCCTTCTAATGTTTTCATTTTTTCTGGTCCTTTCATCTGTAAATTTATATTTTTTAACCTGTACAGGTTTTTATATACGGTAAATTTTATTTTCGGGAACATTATCGTTATATATGAAAATCCCCGCTGTATTTAATACTTCAGAATATGTCCCATTCGTAATTGTTTTGTCTTAAGATAACGCAGATCATACGCTGTGGCATTCATCTGTATCGGAACTCTCTGTTTGATCCTGATGCCAAATTCTTCCAACTGATAAACTTTATCCGGGTTATTTGTCAGCAGCCTCAGCTCTTTTACCCCAAGATTTCTCAGAATCTGCGCACCAATGTAGTATTCTCTTTCGTCTCCGGCAAATCCAAGTGCCAGATTCGCTTCGAGTGTATCCATTCCCTGTTCCTGAAGTTCATAGGCACGAAGTTTATTGATCAGTCCGATTCCTCTTCCTTCCTGTCTCATATAAAGGAGTATCCCTCTGCCTTCTTCCTCAATCTGGCCATCGCCGCTGCAAACTGCTGTCCGCAGTCACAACGCTGTGATCCAAAAACGTCTCCTGTCAGGCACTCTGAATGCACACGGCACAGAACGTTTTCTCCATCTCCGATTTCACCTTTTACCAGTGCTACATGATGTTCCCCATTCAGGCGGTTTACAAATCCATACGCCATAAACTCTCCGTATCTGGTCGGCATTTTTGTGGTCGTCACGCGATCCACCAGAATATCATGGCATTTACGGTAATTCTGAATATCTTTAATTGTTATGAATTTAAGATTCCACTTTCCGGCAAGTTCCCGTAACTCAGAAGTCCGCATCATAGTGCCGTCTTCTCTCATAATTTCACAGCACAGCCCGCACTGTTTTAACCCTGCAAGTCTGCACAGGTCTACAGTTGCCTCTGTATGTCCGTTTCTTTCCAGAACACCGTTCTTCTTCGCCAGAAGTGGAAACATATGTCCGGGGCGTCTGAAATCTTCGGGTTTTGCATTCTCATCCACACATTTCATGGCAGTAACAGAACGTTCTGCCGCAGAGATTCCTGTAGTGGTGCTGATATGGTCTACGGAAACAGTAAAAGCAGTTTCGTGATTATCTGAATTTTCTGCTACCATCTGCGGGAACTGCAGTTTTCTTACATATTCCTCAGACATTGGCATACAGATAAGTCCTTTTCCGTGAGTTGCCATAAAGTTAATATTTTCTGTTGTGGCAAACTCTGCTGCACAGATAAAGTCTCCTTCATTCTCTCTGTCCGGATCATCCGTTACCAGAATAATTTTTCCATTCCGAAGTTCTTCCAGAGCTTCTTCTACTGAATCAAATCCGTTCATTTTTTCTCTCCTTATGCAATGTATTTTCTGATACAATATATTTTTCTGTTGTTAAGAGGGCAAAATCATTCGTATTGGCTGCTTATCTGGTTCGTGTCAGGCAGATAAAACATCCACTGTACAGTTCTGCATCAATCGAATAACCGCTTTGTGGTTAATTCTGTCAAAAGCCATACTTATTCAGAAAATCCCGTGTAATATTACTTTTTATCGGCTGTTCTTTCACAGGCGTTATTAATTTTTCCACGTATTTTCCAATTATGTCTGTCTCCAGATTAACGATATCTCCTTCTTTGCGTTCTCCGAGGACTGTAATCTTTACTGTATGAGGAATTGCAGAAATGGAAAAGTCTGTTTCTGAGACTTTTGCCACTGTAAGACTGATTCCATCAACTGTTACAGAACCTTTTGTCACAATATATTTCATAATTTGTGGTGAAGCCTGAATGGTGTACCAGACAGCATTATCATCTCTGCGAATTTCCGTGATTTTTCCTGTTCCATCCACATGCCCGGCAACAATGTGTCCTCCAAATCTTCCATTTGCAGGCATTGCCCTTTCCAGATTTACATGCTGTCCCAAAGAAAGCTGAATCAGCGCAGAACGATTCAATGTCTCATGCATCACATCTGCTGTAAAACCATCTTCCAGACATGCAGTTACAGTGAGGCAGATTCCATTTACAGCTACACTGTCCCCTGTTTTCAGATCATCCAGAATTTTCTCTGCCCGTATCGTAAATACTGCTGAATTTGCTCCTTTTTTTTATTTTTTTCACAGTTCCCAGTTCTTCAACAATTCCCGTGAACATTACTCTTCACCTCACTCTCTATAAGAAAATCATCTCCTATTCTGATTATTTCGCTGTTTTTTAATAATATTGCGCTGGCAGGATCAGGAAATCCTTTTCCTTCTATCGGTGTCTTTGCACTTTCTCCCCCAAAAAGTTTGGGTGCTATATAGGTCTGGACTTTCTGAACAATACCGCTTTCGAGTGCTGACCAGTTTAAAGTGCCTCCTCCTTCCAGTAAGATACTGTCTATCTTTGCAGCTCCCAGAAGTTCCATTAGTCTGTTTAAATCTATGTGTCCGTTTTTCTCCGGAACATACAGAACCTGGCATCCCAGTTCTTCATAATTCTTTATCTTCTGCTGGTCTTTACTGCTGCTTGCAATGATTGTAGGAATTGTCGCTGCTGTTCTTACAATCTTAGATGTCAGTGGTGTTCTCAGATGGGAATCGCAGATAATACGCACAGGATTTCTGCTGTTTTCCAGTCTGCAGGTAAGCATCGGATCATCTGCCAGCACAGTTCCCACCCCAACCATAATTCCTGTATATTTCAGTCGCTGTTTCTGTACATGAATTCTGGCAGATTCTCCTGTCACCCATTTGGATTCTCCTGTATAAGCGGCAATTTTTCCATCCATAGTCATTGCATATTTCATGACCACATACGGTTTTTTATTTTGGATGTAATAAAAGAATGCTTCATTCAATTTATCACACTCTTCTTTTAAAATATTTTCTGTTACTTCAATTCCATGATCCTTCAAAATCCGGATTCCTTTTCCTGCAACCAGTGGATTAGGATCTGATGATCCGATGATCACGCGTCTGATTCCGGCCTCCAGGATTGCATTCACGCATGGAGGCTGTTTTCCATAATGGCAGCAGGGTTCTAAAGTAACATATATAGATGCTCCTTCGGGTTCTTCCGTACATGCTGCCAGAGCTTCTCTCTCCGCATGAAGTTCACCGTATTTTCTGTGATATCCCTGACCAATGATCCTTCCGTTTTTAACGATCACAGCACCTACCATCGGATTAGGTGCTGTAAAACCCATTCCTTTTTGCGCCAGTTCCAAAGCCATTTTCATGTACTGCCTGTCCTGTTCCATATCCGTTATATTTTTCAATCCATCATCTCCTGCTCTTTTATAAAAATTCCATAAAATAGAGCCCCGGTGTTTTTTCACATCCAGGGCTTGGTAATTAATATTTGATATGAATTATCTTCCGATGAATCTGACTCTTTATTTCATCACTGAAATCACTTTAATTGATATAAAAAAGCTCTGGAATAAATTAATTATTCCAGAGCAGTCAGCTTTCACAGATCAGTTAATTCTTCTGTATCTCTACTACTATCTTCTTTCATCCAGACTGTACTGTCGGCTTCGGAATTGCACCGAATCATACCTTACGGCTCGTGGGCTTTACCACCGGTAGGGAATTGCACCCTGCCTGAAGATCTTATTTTATTTTTATCAGCAATTTCTAAATTTTATCCTGCTGATGTCTGAAAGTATACTCTTAACTTTTATTTATGTCAAGATTTTTTCAAACATATAATTTCAGTTTTTCAGGAAAGTAATTCTCTTACCATCTCTGCATTGAATGTCACACCTGTCAGGTGGTCTACTTCAATCTGGTACAGGGCATTGGCTGCAATATGCTCTGCCGCCTGTTCCAGGTCACGGATTCCGCTGGTGTTTTTGTGTTTCTCAACAATAGCCTCCAGACCGTCTTCTGTCACTACGCATTCTTCTGCTTTGAGGCTCATACGTTTCAGAACTTTCGGAAGTACATATTTGGAGAAGATAATCTTCTTCTCTTCTGAGGTGTAATCCGGAATATCGATCACTGCAAAACGAGACATCAGAGGTGCGCTGATCTGGGATTTATCATTTGCTGTAGCGATCGGATAAACGCCCACTGTCGGCACCATACATTCCATGTAGTTATCTGTAAATCCAAGGTTGTCAAGCAGTGTCAGAAGTACATCTGCCGGGTTTCCGTTGCCCTTGCCTGATGCTGCTTTATCAAGCTCGTTGATGATGAATACAAGGTTGGATTCTCCTGCTGCTGAGAAGGCTTCCATGATGATTCCAGGCTTTGCGTTTGCATAGATTCTGGAGCTTCCTGTGAGCTGTTCCGGATCGTTGATGGAACTCATATCCAGAGTTGTCCACGGAAGTTTCAGGATACGGGCAACCGCATAGGCAATCTGAGATTTACCTGTACCTGCCGGGCCTACAAGAAGAAGTCCGTATGCCGGAAGTGTATGGGTACGGTTGATCTGAATGATCGTCTCAATGATACGCTGCTTTACAGATTCCATTCCGTAGAGTTCTTCGTCAAGGATTCTGCGGGCTTCCTGAGGATCAATTGCTTCAAAGTAATTACTCTTCCACTGTACATTCATCATAATGGAAAGAGCTCGCTGAGCATGGCGTCTTTCCTCCGGAGATACTTCGTGGGAACGGGCAACTGCAAGGTTTCTTCTTGCCCAGAGACGGATGTTGTCCGGAAGGGTTCTGCCTGCGCAGGTCATAAAATCAGTGATGCTCTGAATACTTGTCAGCTTCATTTCATCTCCTGTTTCTTCCTCATCTTCGTCTTCTGCGATCTCTGCCGGTGCACTGCTTGCAAGAAGTCTCTCGATCATAAACTGAAGAAATCCGTCCTCTGCGGAGAGCTTTGTGCCGCCGCCGAATGCAGTCTCACGAATCTTATAAACTGCATATCCTTTCTCCTGATTCTGTCCGGAAAGACGTACATTGATGTGATTCTCTCCAAGCCATTTCAGAAGGCTTACGAATCTTGAATCAATGCTGAGAATATCTGCTGCGAAAGTTCCATCGTCCTCTTTAAACTCAAAGGAAGTACGTTTGATCGGGTTTGTAAAAATACCGCAGGATGATGTTTCCACTGGCGGCTGCTGTTATCAAGGAACCATGATCGGTTTCTCAGGGGGATGTTTCCTGTTCATTGGACTGGAAAGTCGTGTAGGTACATTCAGACTGTACACCTGGTTTCTTGTCTGAAGCACCGCTGAAATCAAATACTGGCATGGTGTGTTTACTCCTTTTATCTTATCCTTATTCAGTGTAAAATTTTGTATAATTCCTTATTATTTTAGCAGAATCTTTCCTTTTTATCAATTATGGAAATGTATTTCCTGTATAATTATTCACAAATTTAGCTGCTTTTTGATTCTGACCACTTTTCTCTTCCAATATATCATAATACCATACAGATATATGGTATTATTTAGCGTACATAAAACCATACTGGTGTAACATAATACCTATTTATTCTCTCAAAATCATTGACGGTAACATTCGCAGGCTTTATAATAGGGATAACTGAGAATTTCCAGAAACTCTCTGGAAAATCGAAATTTACTTTTAGGAGAGCAAAATGAGCAAAATTATTTTAACCGGTGACCGCCCAACAGGCCGCCTTCATGTTGGACATTATGTTGGTTCATTATCCGAGCGTGTTCGTTTACAGAACTCCGGCTTA
>ENA-OQAN01000597-OQAN01000597.1-human-gut-metagenome-genome-assembly--contig:-NODE-597-length-18555-cov-5.183525_pt1 | contig 18555 bp, 25 predicted proteins | sample MGYA00242735_ERZ504527 | MGnify/ENA primary metagenome ERZ504527 (study PRJEB26092, sample SAMD00036230) | human gut metagenome | host: Homo sapiens | study: EMG produced TPA metagenomics assembly of... | reverse complement strand
CTCAGGCTCATTTTCTGCATCCAGAGGATCTTCGGTGCTGTGAAGCCTGCGAAAGCAATATTTGCTGTTATACTGTGAAGTTTGTCTTTTCCGATCACTGTATTCAGATATTCTGTCTCTTCGCCTGTACGTCCGTCATTCCAGAGGATTGCAGGACGGATCACATTATCATCCTTGTCAAGTGTTACCAGACCATGCATCTGGCCGCCAAAACCAATTCCTGCTACCTGCGCTCTGTCGATATCCTTTGTCAGCTCTTTCATACCTTCCATACTCTGTGCAAACCAGTCTTCCGGTTTCTGCTCAGACCAGCCCGGATGTGGGAAGAATAAAGGATATTCTCTGGATACGATGTTACAGATTTTTCCTGATTCTTCCATAAGAAGAAGTTTTACAGCGGAAGTACCAAGGTCAATACCAATATAATACATAAGTGCTCTCCTTTTCTATTTCTAATCTAATACATCCCAGAGCAAAGCCCCGGGATGCCTTTAATATAGTGTCAGTTTATTTATTCTGTATTCAGATTCATTCACTTCACATGAACATTAATAATCCGTTTTACTGATTTCTCATTAACCCCATGGATTTTCTGTCGGGTATCTTACACCTGCCGGCTGGTTATATCCAATCTTCTTAACATCCAGTCCAAGGAATTTCACTACCTCATAGAATGCTTTTCCGTAATGTCCAAACATAACTGCTCCATGATGCGGATAGTTGCCCTCGATCAGTACGTGACGGTAGAATCTTCCCATTTCTTTGATTGCGAAAATACCGATACCACCGAATGATCTTGTAGGTACATCCAGTACTTCACCTTCTGCAACATAAGAAACCAGCTCGCCCTCGGAATTGCACTGTAAACGATAGAATGTAATGTCAGATGCAGCGATATCACCTTCAAGAGTTCCTCTTGTGAAGTCTGGTTCAGATCCTGCCGGCTCAAGAAGTCTGTGCTGGATCAGCTGATATTTAACAGCTCTGGAATCACACATCTTGCATGCAGGAGTATTTCCACAATGGAATCCCATAAATGTATCAGTAAGCTTATAATCGTATTTTCCTTTAATATCTTCATCATAGATATACTGTGGAACAGAGTTGTTGATATCAAGCAGTGTAACTGCATCATTGGAAATGCAAAGTCCGATGTACTCGCTGAGTGCTCCGTAGATATCAACCTCACAGGATACCGGAATTCCTCTGGAAACCAGACGGCTATTTACATAGCAAGGTTCAAATCCAAACTGTGACGGGAATGCAGGCCAACATTTGTCAGCAAATGCAACGTATTTTCTTGCTCCCTTATGAGCCTCTGCCCAGTCAAGAAGTGTAAGCTCAAACTGTGCCATTTTCACATTAAGGTCAGCATAATATTTGCCTTCGCCCATCTCTTTTGCCATATCTGCACAAACTTCCGGGATACGAGGATCATTTTCATGCTCTTTGAAAGAAACAAGAAGATCAAGCTCTGAGTTCTCTTCAATCTCAACACCCAGCTCATAGAGGCCTTTAATAGGTGCGTTGCATGCGAAGAAGTCCTGTGGACGTGGTCCGAAAGTAATGATCTTAAGATTGCTGACACCGATGACTGCACGTGCAACCGGTACGAAATCAGCGATCATCTTTGCAATATCATCTGCTGTTCCAACAGGATATTCCGGAATATATGCTTTCAGATGACGCATTTTTAAGTTGTAGGAGCAGTTAAGCATACCACAGTAAGCATCACCTCTGCCGTTGATCATATCACCGTCACCTTCTGCTGCTGCTACATACATACAAGGTCCGTCAAATCTCTCTGCGATCAGAGTTTCAGGAGTTTCAGGTCCGAAGTTTCCAAGGAAAACAACCAGCGCATTACACTCTGCTTTGTTTACATCTTCAAGAGCTTTCTCCATATCCTTCTCGTTCTCAACAGTTACAGGACATTCATAAAGTTCACCTTTATAAGTTTCCTTGATTGCTGCACGTCTCTTTTCAGAAAGCTGAATCGGAAAACAGTCACGGCTTACTGCGATTAATCCAAGTTTTACTACTGGTATATTGTTCATAATATAAATTCCTCCATATTTGATATGTATTTATATGATTTTGTTATTCATTTACTATATTCTGATACTCTACTGCCACAGATTCCGAGCAACTCAGTCAATGGTGATATTCTCTCCACGAAGTCCGTTTACTGCACCCTCGATTGCCGCATCTTCATGTGCAATGAGCCATTTGTTCTTAGCTGTCAGCAGGCTGTCCTCGCCTGTCTTAGCTGTCTCAAATGTAAGATCTGTATTGGTTCCTGCCGGAAGTACGACTACACACTGGAAACCGCCATCCTGTACATTGCATGGCGCATAATGAAGTGTAGTTGCATATACTTCAATACCTGTTCCTGCAGGTACCAGGAATGCTTCGATCTTAGAAGTATCATATGTAAAATCATCTGTGATATCCTGCTGGCTTCCGATAAGCAGCACCAGATCTGTTACCGCTACATTGATCTCTGAACTGCGGTGATATTCTACTGCATTTAATTTCTTATTATGTCCGTTGCAGTATCCAATTTCGATCGGGATTCCGCCAAATCCTTTATTCTGCAGTGCTTTTGCTACATCCAGAGCTTCCAGCTCCTCAACAGATGGTACATAAACCACATCATCCGGAACCGGTGTATGTTTCATTTCTTTGAGAAGAGCACTGAAGTCATACCCTTCAAGCACCTTTCCATATTTACGGAAGGAAGCATCTGTTACATTCTGAATTTTCACTTCAAAAACCTCCTTATATTCTGTAGATATTACGTTTTCTTGACTGTGCTTAGAATATATCAGAATAAATGGTACTTTTCGCCAGTTTTCTTGTCTAATCTATAGCGTTTTTTTGACCTTTTTCATTTATCTGTTTTCGCATCTCACTTGGAAGTACACCATATCTTTTCTGAAATTCCCCGGAAAAACCCCTGCTGCTGCAGAATCCATTATCTAGTGCAATCTGACTAATCGTATGGTCTGTATTCAGCAAATCTCTGTACGCATATGCCATACGAATATCCTGCAGATAGGTTTTATAGTTTATTTTTGCATATTTTTGGAACATTCGCGACAAATATGCATCCGAGTATCCAAAAGTAGCCGCCACATCAGAAAGCTTCAGTTCCTCCTGTAATGCTCACGCATATATGTGGTGATTTTTGACAATGCATCCAGACGGCGGCTGTGTCGGATATCCTTCTCCCTGGTCTCTGTCACACGGTAATCCTTCACCAGGATATACATAATCTCGTAAAAAATAGAAATTGTCCGGAACTCATATCCAATTTTCCGCTCGGAATACACATGATATAATTTACGAAGCAAAGAAGCCAGTTTCTTATCCACCAGCTCCTCCTGCCCCCGAAAACGGATATATCTCTGGGCAGTAAAATAATTCTCAAACTGTTTCAGAGGAATCTGCAGAACTACTGTTTTATTTTTCTCCACAGCATGGATAGAGTGGGTCTCATTGGAATTAATGATTATCTGCTCTCCAGCTTTCAGCGGATATTCATCCTTATTTACAAAAAAATCCAGGCGCCCCTCCATCACAGCAAAAATCTCTACAGACGTATGCCAGTGCTTCTCACGCACATAATTGCCATTTCCTCCTTCAAAAAGAAAAACCTTAAACGGAAATCCCTCGTTAGGAATGATCAGTCATGCTGAAACTCCATATATATATTCACCTCCTAATAAAATACCGCAGTATCCGGACATTCCAGCATACTGCGGCTATTTTGATAACTATCCAGCTTTCTACATACCAAATCTGCTGGATGATCCTATTCTTCATATAGTCCCACCCACTGCTTATTGCTTTTCGCAATTGAAGCAGGGGACTTACTTGATTCGGTTAAGATAACACATTATTTGCAGAGCTCTGCCACAACTTGATTGATCACCTTTCCGTCTGCTTTTCCTTTCATATCAGCCATAACAGCCTTCATGATCTGCCCTTATTTTTCGTTGCAATCACATCTGCAAATTTTTCTTCCAGATATGCTTTTACCTCTGCTGCATCCATCTGTTTTGGCGCATATTTGGCAATTACATCATATCTTGCCTGGTATTCAGCTTCAGATCCTCGCGGCTCTCCGGACAGGTATCCAGCTGTTCTTTTACAGTTTTCAACTCTTTCAGAATAACTCTGTCCACCAGATCACTCTTAATCTCATCACGGCATCCCTCATCGATCGCTACCTTCTTTACCGCAGAGATCAGAGAGGAGACTGCTTCTTTTGTTACTTTATCTTTGGCTTTCATAGCTGCAACCATATCTTTTCTTAATACTTCTAATTCCATTTTATATTCCTCCTCGTTTTTTCTAGTGATTCCATATCGTTCTACTGCTGCACAGTCAAATACGCCTGCATTCCTGATATTTTTCACTCAAATCATAATTCTATTCATCAGCATACCACGATTTATCTGAAAATCCAATGCTAATTGGCATAAAAATTAATTTTTTAGTCCCCGCTTCATCGTGTTCTCCAGTTCCTCCATTTGTCCCAGGATCAGTTTCTGTCTGTCATCAAACAGTAGTCCCTTGTTGTGACGGTAATACTGGTCAGAACCATTCTCACGGATAAACCAGAGACTGTAATAATTGGCATTCAGTTCTGTGATAAAAGCTACCATTTCCTGACTGTCACCAAAGGCAGCTTCCATAAAATCAAAAACATTCTGAAGCGTCTGAGAGATATATTCTGTCTGAGTTTCCAGACTGTCAGCCTCCGTTGCAAAAGCTGTTTTTGCCCGCTCATAGGTATCTTTTTCTGAAATTTCAACAGCTTTATTATTCTCTGTTTTATCTTCAGAACCAGTTTCTCCCCTCAGTTCTATCCATAATTTCTCAAGAAAATCCACTGTACGGATAAATACTTTTTCTTCATTTTTAGTGAGAAGCTCAGATTTTTTTTTCAGTCTGAAAATCATTTTCTGCCTTTTTATAAATGGATTCCAGCGTCATTTCCGGAAGGTTATCTCTGTATTCTGTCATGTAACCATAGAGCTTTGTCACATAGGCATCCATAAAATAACAGTCTGCAAATAACTGGCTGAGCTTTCCGTTCAGCAGACCAACAATACTCAGATGCTCATCCAGTGAAGCATTGCGGATCTTACCCAGAGTGATCGGTGTCCATTTACCCTGAAGCAGATCCTCCACTGCATAGTCTGTCTTATACTTATTGCATAATGCCAGATATGCGGCAAAATCTTTTGCGATCATTGGATGCTGGATATACTGATATACCACCTCTCTGTCCACTTCTTTATCCAGTGTTTCATATACCTGTATCAGCCTAGAAAGATCTTCCCAGCCTCTGGCAGTGGCAAAAATCCGTCCGTCTACTGTGTTCTCCATTCTGTAGAAATTCTTTCTGCGAAGTTCCAGATAAGAGATCACAGCAGGGTGGATCCCCTGCTCATAGGCATATTCTTTCCATACTTCAAAGTCTGGCTGCACATCAATCCTCTTGATTCTGTCAAGAGTTACCACATCAAATTCACGGACAGATTTATTGTATTCCGGCGGGTTTCCTGCTGTCACGATCACCCATCCTCCGGTACTTTCTGATTGCCAAAGGTCTTTCCCTGAAGAAACTGCAGCATCATAGGCGCCAGGGTCTCTGATACACAGTTGATCTCATCAATAAAAAGAATCCCTTCTTTCAGGCCTGTCTTCTCCATCTTTTCATAGACAGAGGCAATAATCTCACTCATAGTATATTCTGTGACAGAAAAAGTCTCCTGACCAAAGGTTTTCTCTTTGATAAACGGCAGTCCTACTGCACTCTGGCGGGTGTGATGGGTGATAGTATAAGATACCAGACCTACCTTACATTCCCTGGCGATCTGTTCCATAATCTGCGTCTTTCCAATACCCGGTGCCCCCATAAGGAGAATTGGTCTCTGGCGTATGGCCGGGATCAGATATTCTCCAAATTCATCCTTCGCAAGGTATGCTTCTATTGAGTCCTTTATCTCCTGTTTTGCTCGCTTTATATCCATAATATAAATCCTTTCCTGCTGAACACTTCTTACTTTTACTTAGTTTTCTCATTTCCTTGATATCCACGAATTGCTCCGCGATTTGCAGCTCTCGCAATTATAATTTTCTCTCTTCATTACCTGTCTGACTTCTCAAAATCATCCTCATCCAAAATCAGTTTCATGGCCCATACCGGTACATCCACATCTCTGTAATTATCCTGCATAAACACAAACGCAGTCTTATATGACGGCATTTTCTTCGGGTAAATTCCGAATCCGTCTGTAAAATAGATCATCCCTTTCAGGTTATGAAATTCATGCTGTTCCAACAGTTTATCCACCCATTCAAATGCAGGCCTGAAATCTGTTCCGCCATCTCCATACAGTTCCAGATGTTCCATATAGTCTTTCATTTCTTTCTGAGAAGTAATCTTTTTATCTGTGTGGACTTTCTCATCACACTGAATGATGTGCACATTTATTTTTGTAAAAAAGCTCTCACTCTCACTAAGTACACCGTAGGTTTCCTCCAGAAACTTTCTCACCAGTTCTCCTGAACAGGACATGGAAGTATCGATGACGATCACAAATTCCTCTATCTTCTTAACTTCTTTAGATTCCAGTGGTTCGATCAGCGGCATGTTTCCGTAGAGACGCAGACCATAGGTATAGAAATTGTAATCAAAACTGTCATCATCCACTGCCAGTTCTTCATGAAAAACTGCAAATTTCCGCAGGAATTCTCTGTAATCATACCTGCTTCTGTTCTCTGTTTTTATCTGCTCCAGGAAATCTCCGTCCCGCTCACCTGCTTCCTGGGAAAAGGTTTCCAGATCCGTCTCGATTCCATCATTGATCTCCCCCCATTTGCGCTGAGCATGGGATTCGGTTTCTGATCCGGTTTCTTACTTTCCCAGTATCTGTGGTCATCTGTGCGAAATTCCTGTTCCAGATTTGTAAGATCCTTTTCGTTCAGATTCCATTCTGACAATATTTTATATACTCTCTGTGCGTTGAGGGTTTTTCCCTCTTTTTCAAGGAGACGGTAAGTTTCCCTTCGCAGAAGACTGCGTGAGAAACGGATACTCCGATAGTTCATCCCATCTATCATATGCTCCACTGCAATGTCACAACTCAGATCACGCATACGTTCCTGGATTGTGATTCCATCGTCTGCCCTCTTCTTACCTTCTGTACCGCTCCATGCAAAATGCCGGAAAATACAGTGGAATACCATATGCAGATACCCTCTGTTCACCAGAATCCTATTCTCTCTATATAAGCCTCCCAGCATCTGCGGCTGGAAATACATCACTCTTCCATCCGTTCCAAATCCATGGACCTGACCATCCATCTGATAAGAAAAACTGCTCAGCGCCACATCCAAAAACCGCATTCCCAGATATAATTCATCCCGCGCAGCCCTAAGAATACTGCTGCCGATTTCCTGCAAACGCTCTGCTCTTTCTGCTATTTCCTGTATTTTATCCTCTGGCTGCATCATTATTTTCCTCTATATCTATCACAGTTCAAACCTCTTTTTTCTTAGTATAGTTCTTGTATTCAAAGATTTTTCTGTAGTTTGTGATTGTTCATTTTTCCCCTGCTCTGTCCTGTCAGCTTCCTGACTATTTTGCAGCTTATCCACATCTATACGTTCACTTCCTGCCGTATTATCCACCAGATTTGCTCTTTCATTCATCAAAAATGCGGATACTTCCGTTTCTTTTCTCTTAGATGCACAATCCAACGCAGAATCAATTCCTCCCAGTGTCCAGAGTTTTTGCGAGGATATCACTTCCAATCTGTGCATATCCTCCTGCTTTACCAGATATTCTGCAATATCTCCCAGATTCTTACGGATATATTCCCTGTAGTTCTCCCTGGCTTTCCCGGTCAGTTCATAAGGAAACTCCAATCTGCCAAATGACATATCAACCAGAACTTCCAGCTTATCCATGGCTACCGCCATTTCAAAAAGCCTGTCATATTCCTGATAATTCAGCTCCTTATCATAAAAACACTGCCTGTAATTACTGCCTGATCCATGATATTCCGTATACAAAATACGCGCCGGAGTGTTCTCAACCGCCTCATCATAATGCTCCGGAAATACAAGTCTGGCTTCTTCATACTCATAAAGAAAGTTCACATCTATCCTCTGCCACATCTCGCCCAGCATTTCCTTAACACCAGACTTCTTTCCCTGCTCCATATGCACAGTCAGCTTCTCCAATGCATGGCAGCCTGTAAATGCACCACAGCCTATCTGCATCAGGCTGTCAGAAAACTCCAGCTTTTTCAGATTCCCGCAGCCATAAAAAATATATCGTCCAATCTCTTTTAAAGTGTAAGGAAAAACAATCTCCTCCACGTCATTTCCTGCCAGAACATGCTCTTCTCTGCCAAACTCAAGACCATCTGACACTTCCCACAGACTGGCATTTTTCAGGTCTTCCTTCTCATCCATATGGCTAGAAAATGCATACGGTGCTGCACTAATTACCAATTTGTCATCTATCATTCCCGGAATCTCAACTCTGCCCTCTATTCCAAAACACCGCAGAATTTCAATCCCGCCAGATTTCTCTCTGTAGTAAATCTTCATTTTCTCGTTTCTCCCCGAAGATATTTTCTCTCAAAGCACATAAAATCATCCCTGAAAAGTATAATACTTCCCAGGGATTTTTTCCAGACAATATAATTAGCGTAAAACCAGCTCCGGTTTAAAATTCAGATAGTCTCCTGACACCAGCTTGTACTCTATTCCATCCACATAGCCTTTAAAGCTGTCATCATATCGCTTCTCTCCATGACAGTGAGAATAGATCACCTTCTCGGCGCCAAATTCCTGTGCCATCAGGGTAAACGGACTCTCCATCTCTCCAATACTTGTAGGCGGATAATGAAGAAACATGATAAACTTCTCATATCCTGCTGCCTTCGCCCCTTCAAAAGAGCAGCGCAGCCGCCCCAGTTCCCGCTCTCGGATCTTCAGGAAATGCTCATAACTGTCTTTTCCTTCATAACAGTAGCCCTTGGTTCCCACCAGTGCATAATCCTCATATGTATAAAAATTATTCTGCAAAAATTCCAGCTTTCCTCTGAACATCTCATTCAGATTTTCTGTTTTCTTTGCATCCCAGAACATATCGTGATTTCCCCGAAGCAGGATTTTCCTGCCCGGAAGAGCCATAATAAAATCCAGATCCGCCTGACACTCTGCAAGATCTCTCCCCCAGGAATGATCTCCGGTAATCACTACTGTATCATTCTCTGTTACTTTTCTCTTCCAGTATTTCTCAATCTTAACTACATGATTCTTCCATCTTTTATCAAATACATCCATAGGTTTATTGACTGTAAACGAAAGATGAAAATCACCGATTGCGTATAGGCTCATTGTACACTCTCCTGTCTGTTCTGATTGTTAATTATCTTTCAATCTCGATGCTCATGGCATGCCAAGCTTCTCCGCCCCAGGTGGAATTTGCCTGGCCCAGATCTGTAAAGCCGAATTTCTCATACATCTTCACTTTTTCATCCAGACAGGTGAGGAAAAGTTTCTTTCGTCCTTTTTGAGCTTCCCTCTGGCAGTATCTGGATACCAGTTCACGGCCCAGGCCCTGCATACGATATTCCGGACGGACGTCCAGACCCAGAAGCATGATATTTTTGCCTTCAGGATTACTCAGAGAAATATCTGTGAAGAATTCATCTCTGAAAGCCTCCTCATCTGTAGGAACTCCATTAAGAAATGCAGCCAGCTTTCCGGTTTCCTTATCCTCCGCTACCAGAAATGTCTCTGCTGTTGCTTTTATTCTCTCTGTCAGACTTTTCGGGGAACATGCCTCATTTGGCGGGAAACAGATCTGCTCGATTTCTATTGCCTGCTGTGTCTCCTCCGGTCTGATACATCTAAATTCAAATCTATCCATATTGTTTGTACTCATTTTATTATCCTTCTCCTGCTATCTTGTTATTTCCTGTATATTCGAGATCTGTAAGTTTCCCATATAGTTGTTTTATCTACATCGGGCAGCTTCTCTTTGATTTCTCATCCAAATCTTCCCGTACGTAGTGTGCATTAAACTCCATGTTAATGTCGCGGATTTCCTTTGTACCATCAATATATTCCTGATACATCTCTGTCAGTCCCGCCATACAGCCATCACAGCTTGCAGAAATATTCCCAAAAGATTCCTCCACAATCTGTTTTCTTTCTTCTCTGGTTGTGTCCTTTATCAAAATACTCTTAATCTCCATAACCTTCACCCCGACTTTCTTTGGTATTCTTTTGATATTTCTTTCCTTATATCTTTTATTTGATTGTAACATCTGAAAGCATTTTTTGTGAAGCTAAGAAACAGGCATAAAAAACGGTCTGATTACATTCTCTCAAAATATGTCGGTTTAAAGTGTTAAAGTACTGGAATTTTAGATAACACCATGTTATACTTGTAAAGGAAAATGTGCAGGCAGTCCGGTCAGGTATAAAATATTCCTGAGTTCCGGCATTATCAAAGACCTGCATGTACTTATATGGAGGAAACAGATCATGTCTATGAAAATCAATCACGAGCTCCCTTTACCGGAGGTTCTGAAATCTCAGTACCCTCTCAGCCAGGAACTCAAAGAAGTAAAAAAACAGCGCGATGAAGAAATACGCCGTATCTTCACCGGTGAATCAGATAAATTTATCGTCCTTGTAGGACCTTGTTCCGCTGATAACGAAGATACAGTCTGCGAATATGTACGCAAACTGAAAACAGTGGCAGATAAAGTCTCTGACAAACTGATGATCATCCGCGAGTTTATACAAATAAGCCCCGTACCACAGGTGACGGTTACAAAGGAATGCTTCATCAGCCAGACCCTGATAAGGCTCCTGACCTTCTTGCCGGAATTATTGCTATCCGCAAGATGCACATGAGAGTTATGCAGGAGACAGGACTCTCTTCTGCAGATGAGATGCTTTATCCTGAAAACCGCAGCTATCTGGATGATATTCTCTCCTATGAAGCTGTAGGTGCACGTTCTGTGGAGAACCAGCAGCATCGTCTCACTGCCAGTGGCATGGATATTCCTGTCGGTATGAAGAATCCTACCAGCGGTGATCTCTCTGTTATGCTGAATTCTGTCACTGCTGCACAGCATCCTCACCACTTCATCTACAGAGGAAATGATGTGGAAACTTCAGGAAATGATCTGGCACACACAATTCTCAGAGGTGGTGTAAACCAGTACGGACAGACTATTCCTAACTACCACTATGAAGATCTGATACATCTGTCTGCTTTGTATGCCAAAAAGGACCTTAAGAACCCTGCCATCATCATAGATGCCAACCACTCAAACTCCAACAAGCAATACAAGGAACAGATCCGTATTGTTTCAGAAGTACTTCACAGCCGTAACTATAATCCAGACCTCAGAAAGCTGGTTAAAGGTGTTATGATCGAAAGCTACCTTCTCGAAGGCCGCCAGGATATCAGTGATCATATGACTCCTGGCTGTTCCATCACAGATCCTTGCCTCGGATGGGAAGATACAGAACGGCTTATCTATGATATTGCTGAGAAATGCTGATTTTTATGGATAATACAAATAATTCCTGCTGTTGTGGAGAGACAGAACATTTTTCAGGCTGCCTGATCTGTGGAGCACCGGTCACATATAGCGTCGAAAGTTCTGTGAAAACCTGCAGCATCTGCCACAAAGAGCAGCTGACAAATGCTGTCTGTGAAAATGGCCATTTTGTCTGTGATGCCTGTCACAGCTATGGTACTTATATACCGGTGATCATAGCCCTCAGAAGCAGCACAGAGAAGGATCCCCTGCTGCTTCTGGAAGAGATCATGGACCTTCCTTCTGTCCACATGCATGGACTGAACATCATGCCATTGTTCCCAGTGTTCTTCTGACTGCACTTCGCAATAATGGAGAGCGTATGAATTACGATACCGCATTATCTGAAATCTGTAAAAGAGCGAAGCAGGTTCCCGGTGGTACCTGCGGTTACTGGGGAGTGTGTGGTGCAGCAGCAGGTGCCGGAATCTTTATGTCTGTTATGACCGGATCCGGTCCCCTCCATAAGGATGCATGGCCCTTTCCTCAGAAGCTTGTCTCTGTTATTTTATCCAAACTGGCTGATGTTGGTGGTCCGCGCTGCTGTAAACGCACCAGCAGAATTGCTATTGAAGAAGCGATCAGGTTTTACAGGCAGTTCAGCTCTGTAAAGATTCCGCTGTCTTCTGTACTATGTAAATATTTTGAAGATAATAAAGAATGTATCAGAGAGGACTGTCCGTATTATCCTGTGAACAAATAACTATTCATAAAATAAAAAACAGAACGAAATCCGACTGATAGTCAATGGGTTTCGTTCTGTTTTCTAATAGTTTCTCTATAAAATAATACGTTTCGCAGGATACAATGCCCTATCGCTCCATTCTGCTTTTCTGCAGTCCAAAGAAATAATATTCTTCTCTGTGCAGACATTTCTGATCAGTTCTTCTCCGTTATCTGATATAAAAAGTGCTGTGATTTCTTTTTTCCCTCCAACACTCCTTACACAGTAATCTACCAGTTTCGGAAACTGAAACAGTAATTCATCCATTTCTCTCATACTTTTGGACTGGTCGATGCGCCTTACAAAATCCAGACGCCTTACCTCACTTCCGCAGATACATTTTCCGGGGATGATACGTGTATGATCGCCGGTCCTGTATCTGATCAGAGGCTGTGCCTCCATCCCAATGGTTGTGATCACCAGTTCTCCCCATTGACCGTCAGGCAGAACATTTCCCTCTTTATCTATGATCTCTGTGATACAATGATTCTCCCTCATGTGCATGCCCTCATGAGCCTGACAGCAAATCGCACCCCCAAGTCCCATCTCTCTGGAACCATAATGAGGCCAGAGTGGTGTTCCCAAAATTTTTTCTATTGCTTTCATTACTGTTTCCGGACAGGCATCCCCTGATATCAGTGCTCTCTTTATACTGCCTTTTCCACACATTCTGAGCATGGAAAGCAGTGCTGTCGGCATACCTACATAAGTATCCGGCCGCTCCTCTTCCAGAATTGTTTTTAACTCACCATAGGTTTTATTGTTCCCGGTTAAAAGGGGATGTGCTCCTATACGTCTGATTGCGTCTGCGATCAGTTCTCCCAGTCCAGAAGGACCTGAAAACGGCATGGCAACCATAGTCCTGCTTCCCGGATAAATAAACTCACCAATCGCCATAAAACGTTACTATGGTGATGTTCACAATCTCCTTCTGTATAAAATACACGTTTACCTGCACCTGTTGTTCCGCTTGTCTGTTCTGAAATGATCCTCTGTATTTCTCCCTGAGAGCACAGTAACATCCTGCCCCCTTTCTGAGCAAGGTCGGATTCCGTTGTAAAGGGAAGGGTTTTCAGATCATCAAGGCTTTCCAGCCTTTCCGGCAGATCTCTATAAAATCCCTGCCTTTCTTTTTCTCTTTTCAGAACAGCATTCAGTTTATCCAGCTGTATTTTGTTTATTGTTTCCCTTGTAATATCTGTAATTTTTTCCTGCCTACAGATCATTGCATCTATATTGGATCGTTTCACTTTCTGTATAAATATGTTCCTTTCAGATTAGTCAGATTATATGCACAGAACGGTACCATTCCGTGATCAGGATCCACTTCACAGATATAACAGCGTTTCAGACGGTCAAGATCCAGATTCCAGGCATCCTGAAAGATCATACCTGATACTGCAAAGGTTTCATTATGTATCCGGATCAGAAACTCATCTAGCGCATCTGTCTGTGTCATTTCTCCCTCATCATAGGTTTTTGTACTGTAGCTCCACTGATTTTCCACATACTGCCTGGAATCATCACTGGTAGTACAGCAGCATCCTTTTCCTGATTTTTTTTCAAGAAGCTTCAGTTCCTGCTCTCCTTTTCTCAGATAACTTGCATGAAAGGAGCAGTAGGGATTCTCTGCGCCGCCGCCTGCAAAATCCTCAATTTTCATCAGTCCCTCTGTCTGTTCTTCAATAAGCCTCAGCATCTTTGGTATGGTGATGGGATTTTGGGGGCGCTTCTGGGAACATCTGCCAAAATAACTGATAGGCTGAAAATGTACGCCACGAACAAAGGGCATATGATCCAGACCAAATTTCAGGATATCCCCTACCTGCATATCATTTACTCCCGGCGCAATGACCGGCACAAGAGCAATACCAAGCTCTGCTTCTGAGCAGTTTAAGACCGCCTTTTTCTTCAGTTCCATCATAGCCTGTCCACGTAAAGTCTCATAAACCTGATCTGTCACACCGTCAAACTGAAGAAATACTGTATTCAGTCCTGCTTTTTTCAGCTTTCCGGCATACCCCTCCTCCCTGGCAAGCCGGATCCCATTGGTATTTAACTGAAAAAATGTAAATCCTTTTTCTCTTCCCATATGTATGATTTCAGGCAGATCGTCCCTCATGGTTGGTTCTCCTCCTGAAAGCTGTATATTAAAGGGACCTCCGTGAGCCATCAGAAAATCATACTGTTTTTCTATTTCACAGATGGGAATATCTCCCTTTTCCCTGTCTTCTCCTGCTGAAGCAAAGCAGACAGGACAATGCATATTACAGCGTTTTGTAACTTCCAGGATCATACAGCAGCCTTTTCTTTCATGTTCCTCACAGAGTCCGCAATTATCCGGACAGGATTTTTCTTTAACCTTCGGATTTACAGGCGTTTCTGCTGAGAGATTTTCTCTTCCCCAGGAAAGATAATCTGCTGCATTTCCTTCCCAGATCAGGGTCTGAAATTTTCCATGAGCATTGCATTCCTTTACCAGATAGATCCCGTCTTCACCGATACCTTTTATGGCAGGAACTACCTTCATACATTCCGGACAGACACTCTTTGTTTTGCCGATGGTGATCAAAGCTTCAGTACCTCCCGCTCTGTCAGAATTTCCATAACTTTTGTATAAGTATCTGCAATAAGTCCAGGACATTTCTCCATGATCACACCCCAGTCCAGATGAGTGATATCCTTACAGTAAAAAGCTCCGAATTCTTCCTCTGTCTTCTGGCGGAACCACTGATATAATTCCTGTACAGCCGGTTTCATCTGTGCATCTTCCTTCTCCTCAGGAGCCAGATTTCCGAGAAAATATCCGATGGCACAGGCACTTCCTGTCAGACATCCGCAGGTATCTCCACAGTAACCGATTCCTCCGCCAAGGCCTCCCATTGCCTTTACAAGCTGTGGATTTTCCTCTCCTATGGTTTCCAGAGTCATGATCATAATGATCTGTGAACAATGATATCCCATGCTACCTAATTCCATTATTCTTTCGTAAAGATCCATACATTACTCCTTTCTGCCAACCACCATGGTATAGCCTATTTTTCTGCCTTTGTATTCTTTCTGCAGAAGCTTATGATCCTCGCAGCAGAATGAATCATTCCAGATTGCTTCCAGATAATATTCTCTCCAGAGAGCAGTCTGATCCTCCTGACAGAGAATCGTAAACCCTGTTTCTTTCACAATTTCCAGAAGATTGCCCGGATCCAGATCTGACAGCAAAAGAAATCCTCCCTTTTTCAGTACACGCCAGCATTCAGAGACTGCCTTTTTCTGATCTCTGCTGACAAAAAATGCACACTGCTGATACAGAGATCCATACTGTCTGCTGCATACTGAAGGGTCAGAAAATCTCCCTGCTGCACCTCACTGCTTCGCGGAGCAAGATCCACACCCTGCACATTCAGACCAAATGCTTTCATGATCCGCACGGTCTCTCCCTCTCCTGCTCCCAGATCCAGAGCTTTCATTCCTTTTTTCAATTCTATGCTTTTCAGAAGATGAATTGTCTGCTCTTCCCCTCCGGGGTGTCTGTTCATCTATTTATCCTCCAGTGCACGTTCCACTGCCAAAACCTTTCCAAGAGCCAGCTCTTCCGGAACATAGACAAAGCCACATTTGGGACAGACCGGCATCTCAACAGGAAAACCGTTCTCCAGATACATAAATTTTGCTTTTCCCTTTACAAGAGGAACCTTGCATTTCATGCAGGTCAGCTTTCCCTCAGGATCAATGGTATAATATGTTCTCTCTACTGCCATTACTGTCCCACCCTTTTCATAATATTCATTCTATGACTGTATGCTCTGCGTACCAGATACCCTTCTTCTGTTTCCACAAATCTCACCCAGAATGTAACATTTCCAAGTCTGCTCCTTGTCACCAGTTCTTTTGTCTCTTCATCAAAGATCGCTTCCTGATTTTCTCTGTAATCTGATAATACACGCTCCACATCGCTTTTCAGGATCATACGTTCATCCATCATACTGATGGCATCTTCTGTATATGCAACGGTATAATCTTTTTTCTCCATCATCAGTTCCTCATTCCATATATTTTTTAAAAGCTTCTCTTTTAGCTCAAGCCGGTTGTAGCGTTTCTCACTGATATCCGGCATATTGGCGGCATTTATACCATACAGAAGTTCCAGGATATGTCTGGATTCCCTGCCTTCCCTGACAAATCGGTCCCTGCATGCCATGCAGTACGTTATATATGGGGAATCGGATCGTTCCAGACACTTTTCTGTCATTTTATCTGCCATCTCTTTATTAGCGTAGGCAGTCAGTCCGCCGTATCCGCAGCAGGGAGACAGATCTCTGGAATATTCTGTATTTACAACAGTGCACCCCATATCTGCAAGAAGCTCTCTTATTGTATCCTGTGTCTGTGTATCTCCCCTGGCACCGCAGGCATCATGTATTGCAACAGGTATCTCCAGTCCTTTTGCCTGTCCGGGAAGTCCGATTTTCTTTAAAATCTCCCAGATTCCTGTGACTTTGGCGCCAAGACTCTCTTTTAACTGTTTCATACAGCTTGGACAGCCTGCTATAATCATAGGATCTCCCAGTTTTGCAAGCTCCTGCTTCAGCTGTTCATTTACCTTTTCTGTCATTTCATAGCGTCCTGCCCATTCACTGATAGCACACAGCATCCCAGCATCAGAGCAACACCGCCCTCTGTCCTCCTGCACAGATCCTCATATGCCTCTGTGACAACATCCGGCGCTATAGCTCCTGCCTGACATCCTGGGAAAAATACATATCTGCAGGTTTCATATCCCGGCTGAGGTCTGCATAAGAAAGCCTCCGAATTGGAGAACAGCATATCCATCAGTGCAAATTCATGAGGTGCCAGAGGCATTTTGTCTGTAGATACCATGTTTTCTCTTGCAGATTTGCAGACCTGGCTCATATCAAACCCATTTGGACAGGTTACAGTACACTGTCCGCAGAGTGAACAGGAATTCATCGGTTTATTCATCTGGTGATCTCCCATAATGATCTGGGTATTATTATAAATCTCACGTGCAAGAAGACCCGGATGCTTTTTATATTCCCTTAAATAGACACAGCTTTTCATACACTCATCACAGTGACACTGAATGCATCGCTTTGCTTCCTCAACAGCTTCTTCTTTTGAATATCCATCTGTGCTGCAGGGAATCTTTTTGGAGCCTTTCATCCCGTCCATATTTGTATAGAGCCTGGTGGTAACTGCTCCTTCACTGCCTCTGTTGCTGTGGGGCGAAAGATTCTGTACAAGGAGGTCTACAGTCAGGGCAGCTCTCTTTGCAGCAAAAGCTGCATCCATCACAGACCGGACCGGACCGCTGACAATTCCCGCCTGTTCTCTCAGCATGATCTCTGCGTCTGCTGTTTCCTCTGGAGCCAGCTTTTTGGCCACCTCCTCTGAAGCACAGACCACATCTGCCTCCTTCATTTTCGCTCTGATAAACGGAAGGTCAAGACTGCATCCGAATTCAAAGGAAAGGTCCATGGAACTGAGACGTTTTACCTCATTTTTGCGATCTGATTCCAAAAGCTCCGGAGCTGCTGCTGCAATATAGCTTCATAATCTTTCTCCTGACAGTAAATGGTTGCAGGATACATCTTCTTTTCCAGTTCCCCTGCAAGAAACAGCGGGAACAATCCTGAGCCAAAGATCACAGCCTTTTTTTTTCTTTCTGATACGAAATACACTGCTCCGTTTTCCAGGTTCCCCATATCGTACAATGGCACGCTCTACTTCACGTATGGATATGCCATCACCCAGCTCACAGAGTCTGCATTTTTCCTCACATGGTGCAGTACATCCGTTACAGAGGATCATGGGAAATGGTGTGATCTTTTCATAGATAGCCAGAGCTTTCTTAAAGTTTCCTTTTGCAGCATAAAACAGCATTTCTTTTGTATCTGCTTTGAAAGGACAGGCTGCAACACAGTACGCCGGCTGTTCATGAACACAGAGGCTGATCATATGATCCATCTCTTCCTTTGACATTCGATTTACGTTGATAAACATGAGTGAACCTCTTTCCTGTATATATGTCATAACCCGATACTCTTCATTTCCAAAGGGAGACAGTCTCCCTCTCCCCTTTAATTGATACTCACCATATTAAATTATTCTGACAGTTAATTCTCAAGTTCTTAATGTCTGCAAGTACCTTTACAG
>ENA-OQAN01000596-OQAN01000596.1-human-gut-metagenome-genome-assembly--contig:-NODE-596-length-18566-cov-1.694615_pt1 | contig 18566 bp, 12 predicted proteins | sample MGYA00242735_ERZ504527 | MGnify/ENA primary metagenome ERZ504527 (study PRJEB26092, sample SAMD00036230) | human gut metagenome | host: Homo sapiens | study: EMG produced TPA metagenomics assembly of... | reverse complement strand
ATAACGTATTAAATGTGTGAAGGTACTGATTATACAAAAATACATGTATAATGGATAAAATTCTATTGGATGCCATGCGATTGATTCTTATCTTTGTGTGGTAAATAGTATATTGGAAAAAATGATAAAAATAATAATTTTTTTTACTGTTATATGTGCCCCTAGAGAGCATAGCAGCTGATGATGAAGAGGTAAAAGTGAGTATTGCCCAATATAGGGAGGAAGAGATGCTGCAATCAGTTATACTTTTGATGATGGTTTGTTGGAACAATATACATTGGTTTTTCCGGAATTGGAGAAAAGGAATATAAAGGCTACATTCGCTGTGAATGGAGGTTGGATGGGGTGTATTAGTGCAAAGAAGTATGTATGTCTTGGGAACAAGCAAGGGAAATGGCACAAGCAGGACATGAGATAACAAATCATGGGTGGATGCATAAGAATCTGACGAAATTGGTAGGGGAAGAAAGGCGTTTTGAAATACAACATAATGATACGGTTATTTTTGAGCAAACAGGTATATTTCCGCGTACTTATTTTTATCCGGGAAACCGGAAAAATGAGGAGGCCATAGCTTGTGCATCGGTTGACAGAGTAGGTACTCGTATCCGACAAATAGATATAGGTTCACGCCGTAATGCCCGGTGGCTAACGCAGTGGACGGATAGTTTGATAGCAAATAGATTGTGGGGTGTCGGTATGACACATGGTATAGTAACGGGATATGATGCTTTTCCTGATCCTCAAGTGTTTTGGAATCACTTGGATGAAGTGAACTGCCGAAGAGACAGATTGTGGGTTACGACATTTCGTGAGGTAGCGGCGTACATGGCTGAACGGGAGAATTTGGTACTGGATATAAAGAGGACATCAGGAAAAATTACAGTGACTTTTCATTTTACAATGGACAAGGAATTGTTTGACATGCCGTTGACTTTGCTTTTGGAAGATTTGCCCGATCAGTGTGCTGTTACTGTTCTGCAGGATGGTAGAAATTTGCCTGTGAACTTGTGTCGTAGAGGAATGGTTGTGGACTTCAGTCCGTGGGGAGGACCAGTAGAGATCTCTTATGCTTCTTCAATAACTAAAATCAGATAAAGTGAACAATTAACCATATAAATGGATAAAATTCTATTTGATATAACTTCTCTCGTGCATAAATTTGTCGTATCAGATAAAAATAAAATGCTATGAGAAAGACATTTTTAGCTATTACATTATTTTTAGCTTTTAGTAAAGCCGCATTGGCTCAGTTTGGAAACTGCACTGCATCGGAAATGCGGACTTATGTAGATAGTGCGACCGGCAATACTATCACTATGTTGACCGATACGATGAAGAATGACCGTTTTCTTTATCAGACAGATCCCATGTGGACAGCTGATGGCAAATATTTATTGTTCAGGTCTTCCAGCCGTGGAAATGACAAAGAGGTAGAAAGTACGCTTCCTAACGGAGAAAAACGTAAATGGACTCCTACACAAATTTATTTTATTGAAATGGCCACCGGTAAGATTATTCAAGCTACGGAAGGACCGAACTTGGGCAGTGCTTTTTTGGCTAATAAAACGAATCGTATGTTTGTCAGCCGGAAAGAAAAAGAAAACTGGAACATGTATGTGATGGATTTGGATAAATTCTTTGCTGATGTAAAACAAGGAAAAGTAGGTAAACCATCCGCTTATGAAACTTTCATAGGCACTTTTCCCACTGAGATGGGACGTCCGGGAGGATATGCTGTGGATTGCAATGATGATTATGCCTACATAACTGTTGAGCGTGAGGGTACGGAAGAGGAAAAGGAACGTATGATGAAAAACGCTTTCTTGCCTGAAAGTAACCAGCCGGTAAAGATAAAGCCAACTCTTTGCGGAATTCGTAAAATGAATCTCAGTACAGGAGAAGTAACTAAGGTTATTGATACGGAATTTAAAACAGGACATATACAAGCTAGCCGTTTTACTCCGGGTGAAATCGTTTTTTGTAATGAAACCGGTGGCGATGCCCATCAGCGTATGTGGTTTTGCACGGCAGATGGAACGGTCTTTAAACCTTTATATAAAGAAACTCCGCTAGATTGGGTGACTCATGAAACTTTTGCAACCAAAGATTTTGTATATTTCAATGTCTTAGGATTTCAGCCGCGCTTCGCAAACAGGCAAGTGGTATTGTGCGTATTAATTTGCGTACGGATGATGTAGAGTTGATAGGCAGGTAGAATTAGAAAAAGACCGCCAAGCGATTGATGGCCAATTGGTAGGAAGAGGTTTCTGGCATTGTAATGCTAGCCGTGATAATAAATGGGCTGCCGGAGATACTTTTGGAGGTAATGTATGGCTGATTAATGTGCAAACCGGAGAACGTCATTGGTTGGTTTCGGATACCAAGATGAAACCGGATCATGCACATCCCAGCTTTAGTCCGGATGGTACGAAAGTTCTTTTCCAATCCGGACATTTTACAAATGGAAAAAGATTAAATTTAATGATGGTGGATATTTCATCTTTTAAATAAAGTAAGGTTGGATATGAAAAAAACATGTAAAATATTGTTTTCCGCAGCCTTGTTGTCTTCAGGGAGCATGATGGCCCAGACTACAACGGCAGAGAAATCGCCCAATGTTATTTATATTATGGCGGATGATTTGGGCATAGGTGATTTGGGATGCTATGGTCAGCGTCAGATTAAGACACCGAATATTGATGGGATAGCTCAAAACGGGATGAAGTTTATGCAGCATTATTCCGGTTCTACGGTCAGTGCTCCGTCTCGTTGTGCTCTGATTACAGGAAAGCACATGGGACATGCTGCAATCAGAGGAAATGCAAAAGTGGCAGGTTCGGATGGATTGTTATATGAAACTCCGCTGCCTGCCGGTGAAGTTACTGTAGCCGATATTTTTAAAACAAAGAATTATGTTACCGGATGTGTAGGCAAATGGGGAATGGGAGGACCGGGTACGGAAGGTATGCCCGGCAAACATGGTTTTGATTATTTCTACGGTTATCTGGGGCAACGTTTTGCTCATAGTTATTACCCTGAGTTCTTGCATGAGAATGAGCAGAAGATTATGCTGGATGGGAAATATTATTCGCATGACTTGATGTTGGAAAAGGCTTTGAATTTTATTGATGAAAATGCGCAGAAACCTTTCTTTCTTTATTTTTCACCAACCATACCTCATGCAGATCTTGATATAATGGGAGAGGTAATGACGGAATATGAGGGGGAATTTTGTGAAACTCCTTTTGGAGGAAGCAAAGACGGTTATAAATCGCAGCAAACTCCGCGTGCGGCATATGCGGCGATGGTTACTTATTTGGATAAAAGTGTGGGTTTGATTATTAAAGAATTAAAAGAGAAAGGTTTGTATGATCATACGATAATTGTTTTTACTTCCGATAATGGAGTCCATTCGGAGGGAGGGCACGATCCATCTTATTTTGACAGTAATGGTCCGTTCAGAGGTCAGAAAAGAGATTTATATGAAGGAGGTATCCGTACTCCGTTCGTCATTCAATGGCCGGGAGTTATTCCACAAGGGGTAGTTACTAATCATATTTCTGCATTTTGGGATTTTTTGCCTACTATAGGTGAATTGGTGCAGGCGGATATTCCTCAAAATATTGATGGTATATCTTATTTGCCTACTCTTACGGGAAAAGGTATTCAGAAGGAGCATGATTGTATTTATTATGAGTTCTTTGAATTTGGAGGAAAGCAATCTATTATGACACCTGATGGTTGGAAGTTGGTAAGACTGGAAGTTAGTGATCCGTCTAAAACTTATGAAGAATTGTATAACATTTATACAGATCCGGCAGAAACTGCTAATGTGATAAAGCAATATCCTGATGTGGCAAGGAAATTAAAGAATATGATAGGTGGTCAACGTGTTGAAAATGCCCGTTTCCATTTTTAAACAAGTAAGATTTATGAAGCAATCCTTATTTTTAAAGAAATGCAGTAAGTTCTGTTATGTACTTTTTGCAGTTTGTGGCTGTTTGGCTTGTACACAGAATCAGAAGATTGAATGGCCGCAGGTAACTAATGAGACTAAGCCTTGGACACGATGGTGGTGGGAAGGCAATGCGGTCAGACCTGCTGATTTGGATACGGTTATGCGTAAGTATCAGGAGGCAAATTTAGGTGGACTGGAGATCACTCCTATTTATGGAATACATGGTTATGAGGACCGCTTTAAAGATTTTCTTTCTCCGGAATGGGTTGATTTGTTTCTGTATACTTTGCAGGAAGCAAAGCAGTTGGGGTTAGGTATTGATCTGGCTAATGCTTCGGGATGGCCGTTTGGAGGACCTTGGGTCACTCCCGAAGATGCGTGCAAGACGGTGGCTTATAAAACTTATCAATTGAAAGAAGGTGAACAATTGGGTGAACCTGTCCGGTATAAAGAAGAAGGCTTTGTCAGATTGGCAGGGCATACTCCGGTAAGACTGGCGGATTTGAAAGAACCTGTCAGTGCGAATGCTGATTTACAGACATTGGCATTGGATCAAGTACGATATAAAAAGGAACTGCCTTTGATTATAGTGACCGCTAATAGTGATAAAGGTGAATGTCTCGACTTGACTTCAAAAATAAAGCAGGATGGTACATTGGACTGGACGGCTCCTCAAGGTGACTGGACTATTTGTGCTCTGTTCCAAGGTCATCATGGGAAAATGTAGAACGTGCAGGGCCTGGTGGTGAAGGTGATGTGATAGATCATTTTTCAGCTTCGGCCATTGATCATTATCTCAGTAAATTCGATGAGGCTTTTAAAGGAAAGGATATCAGTTATCTGAGGTATTATTTTAATGACTCTTATGAAGTGGACGATGCAAGAGGCGAGTCGAATTGGACTCCTGCTTTTTTTGAAGAATTTCAGAAGTATAGAGGATATGACTTGCGTCAGCACTTACCTGCATTGTTAGGTATTGACACACCAGATAAAAATGCAAGAGTGTTATATGATTATAGACAAACCATAAACGATTTATTGATAAATCATTATTCTATTCGTTGGCAACATTGGGCGGCAAAACAAGGAAAGGGTATAAGGAATCAGGCTCATGGCTCTCCTGCCAATATTCTGGATTTGTATGCAGTAAGTGATGTGCCGAAATAGAGGGGCGTGATTTAGTCAGTATAAAAGCAGCTCCGTCTGTAGCTCATACAGAAGGAAAGAAACTCTCATCTTCAGAAAGTGCGACTTGGTTGAATGAACATTTTCAATCGAATCTGGGAGATGTAAAGAAAGCGCTTGATCTTTTCTTTTTGGGGGGTGTGAATCATATTTTTTATCATGGTACTTGTTTTAGTCCACAGGATGCTCCTTGGCCGGGATGGTTATTTTATGCGGCAGTCCATTTTCATCCGAATAATCCGTTTTGGGAGGATTTTAAATATTTGAATCAGTATGTTACTCGCGTGCAGTCATTTTTACAGGATGGCACTCCTGACAATGATGTTCTTTTATACTATAACATAGCCGATGTGATGTCTGAGCAAGGGAACAGAAGCCTTCAACACTTTAGCGGATTGGATCGTAATATGTTGGAATCTTCGGTCAGAGAAAGTGCGGTAACTTTAACAGAGAATGGTTATGCATGGGATATGATTTCTGACAAGCAACTTCTTAAAACTAATATTGAGAAAGAAATGATTGTAACGCCTGGTGCCGCATATAAAACCGTTCTTGTTTCGGCGGCGCAATATATTCCTTATGAAACAATGGAAAAACTGATGGCTTTGGCTGATGAAGGTGCTACCGTTGTGTTTTATAAGGGAATTCCTCAAGATATGGCCGGAATGATTCTTTCGGAAGAAAAACAGGCTCATTTTAAAGAAATGCTGGATGCTTTGGACTTTCATGCTGAAGGTGCTGTTAAATGTGCTCGTGTAGGTAAGGGGAAGGTTTGTTTGTCAGATGATATTAATGCTCTGATGAATGAGGCGAATGTGGGTGCTGAGAAAATGTATCAGGCAGGTCTGCAATGTATCCGAAGAAATAGTGCGACGGGAAAATATTACTTTATAGAAAATAGTAGCGACTGTAAAATAGAGGATTGGATTCCACTTCGTACAGAAGCTCGGAGTGCGGCGATTTTTAATCCAATGACTGGTGTTAGTGGTTTGGCTGCTATGAAACGCAATGACGGGCAAACAGATGTTTACCTGGAATTGAATCCGGGTGAAACTGTCATTGTATCAACTTCCGGTCAGCATTTTACAGGAGATGCCTATGCTTATTATCAAAATGCAGGTGAGCCAAATCCAGTTTCCGGCAGTTGGACTGTTTCTTTTGTTCAAGGAGGTCCTCAACTTCCTGCTTCTATAACGGTTGACAGTTTGGGCTCATGGACTGATTTTGTAGGGGATGAATATAAAGCTTTTTCTGGAACAGCCGTTTATACGACTACTATAAATAAGGTGCCTGTAGCAGATGTGATCAAATTGAACCTTGGAACTGTGGCAGAAAATGCATCTGTCTATTTGAATGGAGAATATATAGGTACAGTGATTGACTCTCCTTATCAATTGTATATCCCTGCTGAAAGATTCAAAGGACAGGATGAGTTAGTTGTCAGAGTAGCCAACTCTATGGCGAATCGAATTGCTTATATGGATAAGAAGGGAGTGGACTGGAAGATTTTCTATAATGTAAATATGTCTGCAAGGAAAAAGGAAAATGTGAAGAATGGTATCTTTGATGCTTCTGATTGGGGAACCAAAATCTTCAGGGCTATTGGGACTGTAACGTTGACTCCGGCTATGGTGAAGCAATGAATTATATAGTCCTGATGTTGCACCTATAGAATAAATGTTTCAGGGTATTTGTGTAATATATTGAGTATTAATGTGATATGTAAATATGTGCAACATGAATACCCTGAAATTTCGTTTTGAACGAATTTCTATATAAATGTATCTTATTCTATGGTAAGAGAGGGAACTTTATGCTAGTTTTGTAACAAACAATTTGAGATAGCTATGAGAAACAAAATTCTTTTATTTTTATTGGCTTTTATAGGAATAAGTTCAGATTGCGGCAGCATCAGCTGTTCGTGATAAATACAATTTTAATTCAGAATGGTTACTTTATGTTGGTGATATACCGGAAGCCAAAGAAGTACGTTTTCAGGATACGGATTGGAAGAAAGTAACATTACCACGTCCTTTTAATGAAGATGAAGCTTTTCGTTTAAGTATAGAACAACTGACGGATACAATCATGTGGTATCGTAAGCATTTCCGTCTGCCTGCCGATAGCAAAAACAAAAAAGTCTTTGTTGAATTTGAAGGGGTCCGTCAAGGAGCTGATTTTTATATCAATGGTGAATATATCGGCTTGCATGAAAATGGTGCGATGGCTGTAGGTTTCGATTTGACTCCTTATATTAAATATGGACAAGAGAATGTAATGGCAGTCCGCATTGATAATAACTGGAATTATAAGGAACGTGCCACTGATACTAAGTATCAATGGAGTGACCGCAATTTTAATGCCAATTATGGAGGGATTCCTAAGAATGTGTGGCTTCATGTTACTGATAAACTTTATCAGACACTTCCCTTGTATAGTAATTTAAAAACGACCGGTGTCTATATCTATGCGGAGGATATTCGTGTAAAATCTCGTAAAGCCGTAGTTCACGCCGAATCCGAAATAAAAAATGAATATAATCGGGATAAGAAAAGTCGCTTATAAGGTTGAAGTGTGTGATCGTGACGGGAAAAGCATAAAAAGTTTTGAGGGTACTCAGACGGTAGTAAAACCGGGTGAAACTGCGACTTTGGAAGCTTCAGCAGAAATAGACGGACTTCATTTCTGGAGTTGGGGATACGGATATTTGTACACAGTAAAAACCAGTTTATGGGTGGATGGCAGAAAAGTAGATGAAGTGGCTACCCGTACCGGTTTCCGTAAAACTCGTTTCGGCAAAGGAATGATTTGGTTGAATGACCGGGTGATTCAGATGAAAGGTTTTGCACAGCGTACCAGTAATGAATGGCCGGGAGTCGGTATGAGTGTTCCTGCATGGCTGAGTGATTATAGCAACGGTTTGATGGTGGAAGATAATGCCAATTTGGTTCGTTGGATGCATATCACCCCTTGGAAGCAGGATATTGAATCGTGTGACCGTGTCGGATTGATTCAGGCGATGCAGGCCGGTGATGCAGAAAAGGACCGTGAAGGCCGTCAATGGGAACAACGTACAGAATTGATGCGTGATGCCATTATTTACAACCGTAATAATCCGAGTATTTTATTTTATGAATGTGGAAACGAATCAATCAGTCGTGAACACATGATAGAAATGAAAGCGATTCGTGATAAGTATGACCCTCATGGAGCCGTGCCATCGGTTCTCGTGAAATGCTTGATATTCGTGAAGCCGAATATGGTGGCGAGATGCTTTATATCAATAAAAGCAAACATCATCCGATGTGGCCATGGAATACTGCCGTGATGAAGGTCTGCGCAAATATTGGGATGAATATTCTTATCCATATCATAAAAATGGGGAAGGAAATAATTCAATTTCGTTCTGCAATGACTAATAAGGTCCAGAAAAAGGTGGATGCCCGTGCTTATAATCACAATCAGGATTCCTTTACTATTGAAAATGTAATTCGTTGGTTTGATTATTGCGTGAACGCCCGGGTACAGGTGACCGTGTCAGCTCGGGAGGTGTGAAAATCATCTTCTCGGATACGAATACACATTATCGTGGTGTGGAGAATTATCGTCGTAGTGGTGTGACAGATGCCATGCGTATCCCTAAAGATCCTTTCTATGCACATCAGGTGATGTGGGACGGATGGGTGGATATAGAGAATCCCCGTATTCATATCGTTGGTCATTGGAACTATAAAGAAGATGTGGTGAAACCTGTTTATGTGGTATCCAGTGCTGAAAAAGTGGAATTGTTCCTGAATGGTAAATCTTTAGGAAACGGTCAAAGAGATTATCATTTCTTGTATACTTTCAAAGATGTGGCATTTGTTCCGGGCAAGTTGGAAGCTGTAGGGTATGATAAGAATGGAAAAGAATGTTGTCGCGCTGAATTGCAGACTGCCGGCAAGCCGGAACAGATTAAACTCAGTGTGATTCAAAGTCCTAAAGGCTGGAAAGCGGATGGAGCTGATATGGTATTGCTTCAAGTGGAAGTGATGGATAAAGATGGCAGACGTTGTCCGCTGGCTAATGATTTGATACATTTTGATGTAGAAGGACCGGCTGAATGGCGTGGTGGAATAGCACAGGGCAAAGATAATTATATTCTTTCAAAAGATTTGCCTGTAGAATGTGGAATCAACCGGGCTTTGATACGCTCTCTTACGACTCCGGGGACAGTTCGTATAACAGCCAAGCTGATGGATTGCAATCTGCCGAAATCAGTCTTTCTTCTGCACCTGTTGAAGTGAAGAATGGCTTGAGTAACTATATTCCGGGAGATGAACTGGAGGCAGGCTGACCCGTGGAGAAACTCCGTTGACTCCTTCTTACAAGGATACGAAAGTCGATGTGAATATCTTATCGGCGGTTGCCGGAGCCAATCAGGATGAAGTGATAAAAAGTTTCGATGATAATGAATTGAGTGAATGGAAGAATGATGGCAGACTGAACAGTGCATGGATAACTTATAGTTTGGAACGTACGGCCCGTGTGGATGAAATTTGTATGAACTTACCGGTTGGCGTTTGCGCAGCTATCCTTGGAAATATATGCAGGTGATGAACTGATTTGGAGTGGTGAGACTGAAAAAAGTTTGGGTATATCCACCTGAATGTAAAACCTGTATTGACAAATGAGATAACCATTCGTTTGAAAGGTGCCAGCAAGGAAGGTGACGGTTTCGGACAAATTGTAGAAGTTGCTGCTCCTGCCGCAGGTGAATTAGACTTGTTTAAGGCAAAAAATGGCGATAAAACTAATCACGAGTTACGCATTGTTGAAATCGAGTTTAAAGAGAATTTGTGGCAATAGAGATGTGGATATTTTTTAGAGGTAAAGATTGATAGACAGGAGTTTCTTTTTTTTAGTAGATAGGCGGGGAAACTCCCCGCTTGTATTAAGGTTTTATAAATTGTTAGATGAAACATTGGATTATGATGAATATGCTTCTGCTTGTCGGAAGCATATTCGCTTTTTCCCAACCTTACAGTGGAGAAAAGCTTTCAAGAGGATTGATTGGAATTCCTACAGAGGATGGAATGTATTTTAGCTGGCGCATGACCTTGGAGGATGCAGCCGGATTACAATTTGATTTATACCGTAGTTCCGGTGGAGGTGCGGAGGTGAAATTAAATAAAGAACCGATAGATCGGACTTCCGATTTTTTAGACCGTACAGTTGATTATACGGTGGATAATCGTTGGACTTTAAAAGCAACTACCGGGGAAGTCACTACCTGGACCCGTCTGAAAGGAGAGGAACGGAATCCTTATTTAAGTGTTCCTGTTTGTAAACCGGAAGACGGAGAAATAGCAGGTGAATCATTCACTTATACAGCTAATGATTGTAGTGTAGGTGATCTGGATGGTGATGGAGAGTATGAGATTATTTTAAAATGGTCTCCTTCTAATTCAAAGCGACCGCCACAACGTGGCTTTACCGGTAATACCTATTTGGATGCATATAAAATGGATGGAACAAGATTGTGGCGTATTGATTTGGGACCGAATGTACGTTCCGGAGCAGCCACTACTAATTTCCTGGTCTTTGATTTTGATGGAGATGGATGTGCGGAAATCTGTTGTAAGACAGGAGATGGTACTGTCGACGGGCTGGGACATCGGATAGGAGATGCCCAAGCCGACTGGAGGACATGGGATAAAAAAAAAGTCCTACGTATGGTAAGATAGTAAATGGCCCGGAATACCTCACGGTTTTTGAGGGACGTACTGGAAAAGAACTGGATTCGAAAGATATATTCCAACCCGTTATCCCTTGGATGGTTGGGGAGGTGTCGGTGGTAATTGTGGTAATGACAATACTGGTGGTCGTTCAGACCGTTTTACAGCTGGAGTAGCTTTTCTGGATGGAAAAACGCCTTCACCTGTCATGGTAAGAGGATGGTACGGACGGACGGTGGTGGCTGCATGGACTTTTACAAACGGGGCATTGAAACATACATGGACTTTTGATAGTGCGGCACCGGGTTGGGAGCCTATTCGGGCATGGGAAATCATAGTGTGACCGTAGCGGATTTTGATGGTGATGGGTGTGATGAAATCTGTGTGGGGGCTATGATTGTAGACCATGATGGTAAAGGACTGTTTACTACGGGCTTGCGTCACGGGGATGCTTTACATGCCGGACGTTTTATTCCTTCCCGTCAAGGTATGCAGGTTTTTGGCGTGCATGAAAATGAAGGCGATAATGAAATTGTAAAGCGTACTCCTGCCGTAGCTATGTTTGATGGAGCGACCGGAGAAATTATCTGGCAGGATGGTTTGGGACAAGATGCCGGTCGTGGAGTAGCTGCCGATATTGATCCGCGTTATGATGGAGCAGAGTGTTGGTGCAACATAGGAGGTTTGAGAAGAGGGGATACCGGAGAAATAATCAGTAATAGAAAGCCTGACTCCTGCAATTTTACCATTTATTGGGATGCCGATCCCTTAGCGGAACTACTGGATCATGTTTCCATCAGTAAATGGAATTGGAATACGGAAAGTACAGATTTATTATTGAAAGCCGAGAGAGTTGTTTCCAATAATGGAACAAAAGGTAATCCGTGTTTGTCGGGTGATATTTTAGGAGATTGGCGGGAAGAGGTTATTTGGGCCTCCGAAGACAGACAGAATTACGTATTTATTCTACTACCATACCGGCTGTGGACAGACGTGCCACATGATGAATGACCGTCAGTACAGATTGGCGATAGCTTGGCAGAATGTAGCGTATAACCAAACCGCCGCACTCTAGTTTCTAGCCTTGTCGCTACATCTGATTAAGGGATATATGTACTATTGGTTGAACGAATAAACAGGAAAATGAATGAATTTCTATTCTCCGGTTTGTTCGTTCATCTTATTTTGTGAAAGATTTGAAATGCAATAAAAGAAAAACACTATAAATGTCATGAAAGGAAATAAACTTTGTTTATGCTTTTTGTTAGCTGCCGGAGTAGGATTGGGAGCACATGCTCAAAATAAAATAGCTGCTCCGATGAAGGATGTGAACCAAGTCGTTGATAATACGCTTGATAGTTTAAATGTGGCGCGTTCCGCCCGTCCTGTTTCAGGTTCCAGCCGGAAAGGGGATAATCCGGTGTTGTTCCTTGTTGGAAATTCAACGATGCGTACCGGTACTTTGGGCAATGGAAATAACGGTCAATGGGGATGGGGATATTTTGAACACGAATATTTTGATGAAAATAAGATAACCGTTGAAAATCACGCATTGGGAGGAACCAGTAGCCGTACTTTTTATAACCGGTTATGGCCTGATGTCTTGAAAGGAGTTCGTAAAGGTGACTGGGTTATCATAGAATTGGGGCATAATGACAATGGTCCGTACGATAGTGGCCGTGCCCGTGCCTCTATTCCGGGAATTGGCAAAGACAGTCTGAATGTGACTATTAAAGAGACAGGAGCAAAAGAAACCGTATATACGTATGGGGAATATATGCGTCGTTTTATTCATGATGTGAAGAAAAAAGGTGCTTATCCTGTTTTGATGTCTCTGACTCCTCGTAACGCTTGGGAAGATGCAGACAGCACTATTATTACCCGGGTGAATCAGACATTTGGATTATGGGCGAAGCAGGTAGCTAAAAAAGCGAGAATTCCTTTTATTGATCTGAATGATATCTCGGCACGCAAATTTGAGAAATTCGGCAAAGAAAAAGTAAAGTATATGTTCTATCTGGACCGTATTCACACAAGTGCTTTTGGCGCGCGTGTCAATGCAGAATCTGCAGCCGAAGGAATCCGTAATTATAAGGGGTTGGAACTGGCGCGTTATTTGAAACCGGTAGAAAAAGATACGGTTACGGGGGCTACCCGTAAAAAGGGGAATCCTGTATTGTTTACGGTGGGAGACAGTACAGTGAAGAATACTGATAAAGATGAAAATGGCATGTGGGGATGGGGAAGTGTTATTCACGAACTGTTTGACACAGAAAGAATTTCTGTAGAGAATCATGCGAAAGCGGGCCGCAGTGCGCGTACTTATTTAGATGAAGGGCGTTGGGATAAAATCTATCATGCACTTCAGCCGGGAGATTTTGTTTTGATACAATTCGGACATAATGATGCAGGTGACATAAACACAGGGAAAGCGCGTGCGGAATTACCCGGTTCAGGAAATGAAAGCAAGGTCTTCAAAATGGAGAAAACCGGCAGCTATCAAGTGGTTTATTCTTTCGGCTGGTATTTGCGTAAGTTTATTATGGATGTAAAAGAAAAGGGAGCTGTTCCTATTGTCCTGAGTCATACACCCCGCAATAAGTTTGATAATGGTGAGATAGAGCGCAATACAAATTCTTTTGGTAAATGGACGCGTGAAGCGGCAGAAGCGGCCGGGGCTTATTTTATAGATTTGAATAAAATATCAGGAGACAAGCTCCAAGATATGGGATACAATCAAGGTTTGCGTGTAGTAGGAACGTATTTCAATCATGACCATACCCATACCTCTTTAAAAGGTGCCCGTATGAATGCCCGGAGTATTGCTGACGGGCTGAAAGCTACGGACTGTCCGTTAAAAGATTTTTTAAAAGTAAATTGAAAACAAAGCAACATCGTATGAAAAATCTGTTTCTGTTTTTATTTTTATTAGTTGTCTTTACGTCAAAGGCACAGGATAATAGAGTATCCGGTTTGAACTCCCGCCAGTTTACTAAATACTGGAAGGTTGAATCGGAATCGCCTGATTATAAAGTGACGTTTCAGGGAGATACCGCTGAGATAGTATCTCCCAAGGGATTGACTCTTTGGAGAAAAGAGAAAATGAGTGGAAAAGTGACCATTGAATATGATGCATGTGTGGTGGTGGAGTCGGATGGAGATCGTCTGAGTGATTTGAACTGCTTCTGGATGGCATCAGACCCTCAATATCCCGATAATTTATGGAAGCGAGAAAAATGGCGTAGCGGTATATTCCTGAATTGTTATTCTTTACAGCTTTACTATTTGGGATATGGTGGTAATCATAACTCTACTACACGTTTCCGTCGTTATGATGGGGATGAGTCGGGTATTACAAATCCTAAAGCCCGTCCTGCTATTCTAAAGGAATATACGGATGCCGGACATTTGCTGAAGCCGAATCATTGGTATCATATCAAGATTACCAACGAGAACAATAGGGTTAGTTATTACATAGACGGTGAGCGTTTGGTGGACTTCAGGGATGCTGAACCGTTACGGGAAGGCTGGTTTGGTTTTCGTACCACTTTGTCGCGTACTCGTATTACAAATTTCAGTTATGAATGCTCATCGCAAGAAGTGGCTACTGTTCCTTTGCAATGGATTGGTGAAACTCCCCGGCAGGATAAGGCCGTAAGTTTCGGAGTGCCTTTTGATAAATGGGGAAGTTTTTCCGGAAAACAAGCTACGGCTATCTGCAGAAAGTGGTGAGGATATTCCTATTGATACTTGGACTTTGGCTTATTGGCCGGATGGTTCTGTAAAGTGGGGAGGAATAGCAGGAGTTATTCCTGCCGGAACAGAAAAATTGACTCTGGAAAAGGCGGTAAAGAAATCTAAGGCGAAATCCAAACTGCCGGATACAGATAAAAAAAAGTCCGTTTCTGTGGCAGAAACATCACAGGGTATTCATATCTCTACCGGAGTCATTTCAGCATATATACCTCGTCAAGGCGAATTTTTGATAGATAGTCTGTTATATAAAGGTGTGAAAGTAGGAGAAAAGGCTAGGCTTATATGCCATACGCAAAGCGAACCGGTACTTGAAAGTACTTCTCAAGTTTCTTTCACTAATTATATAGGAGAACTGAAATCTGTGACTGTAGAGCGTGCCGGTTCTGTGCGTGCGCTTGTTAAATTGGAAGGGGTACACAAAAGTCCGAATGGTCGTGAGTGGTTGCCCTTTGTGGTACGGCTTTATTTTTATGGTGGCAGTGAGCAAGTGAAAATGGTGCATAGCTTTGTATATGACGGAGATCAGAACAAAGATTTCATTCGCGCTTGGGAGTTCGTTTTGATGTTCCTATGCGTGAGGCTTTATACAATCGCCATGTAGCTTTCTCTTGTGCCGATGGTGGAGTCTGGAGCGAGCCCGTTCAGCCTTTGGTGGGACGACGCATACTTACATTGGATAAAACCGGAAATGGAGAATCTTCGTTACAGCAACAGCAGATGGAAGGAAAACGCATTCCTTCTTATGAAGCTTTTGACGAAAAGAACCGTGCTTTGCTTGATCATTGGGCTTCTTGGGACAGCTATCGTCTGTCCCAACTGACAGCAGATGCATTTTCAATCCGTAAACGTGCCAATGACAATAATCCTTGGATAGGTACTTTTTCCGGTACACGTAGTGAGGGTTATGCTTTTGCCGGAGATATAACCGGAGGTATGGGGCTTGAGTTGCATGATTTCTGGCAGTCTTATCCGTCTTCTATTGAAATCTCGGATGCAAAAACTCCGGTGGCTGCTCTTACCGCATGGATATGGAGTCCGGATGCTGAGCCGATGGACTTGCGCCATTATGATAATGTTGCTCATGACTTGAATGCCAGTTACGAAGATGTACAAGAAGGAATGAGTACCCCTTACGGGATTGCCCGTACAACGACTTTTACCTTGATACCTCAGGGTGGTTATAGCGGGAAGAAAGCTTTTGCAGAACAAGCTAAACAATTTGCCGGACCGGGAGTGCTGATGCCTGTACCTGACTATTTGCATGCCAAGCAGGCATTTGGTGTTTGGAGCCTTCCCGATCGTAGTACTCCTTTCCGTGCCCGGGTGGAAGACAGGCTGGATGCTTATATCAGCTTCTATCAAAAAGCGATAGAACAAAACAAATGGTATGGCTTTTGGAATTATGGGGATGTGATGCATGCATACGATCCTGTCCGCCATACCTGGCGTTATGACATCGGAGGTTTTGCATGGGATAACACGGAACTGGCTTCTAATATGTGGCTATGGTATAATTTCCTGCGTACCGGACGTGCTGATATCTGGCGCATGGCGGAAGCCATGACCCGTCATACGGCGGAAGTGGATGTATATCATATCGGTCCGAATGCAGGATTGGGTAGCCGGCACAATGTCAGTCATTGGGGATGTGGAGCTAAAGAAGCACGGATCAGTCAGGCTGCTGGAATCGTTTCTACTATTATCTTACTACGGACGACCGATGCGGTGATTTAATGACCGAGGTAAAAGATGCCGATCAGAAATTGTACACGCTGGACCCCATGCGTCTGGCACAACCTCGCAGTCAGTATCCTTGTACGGCACCTGCACGTCTCCGTATCGGTCCCGACTGGTTGGCATACGCCGGAAACTGGATGACTGAATGGGAGCGTACCGGCAATACGGCTTATCGTGACAAAATTATAGCCGGGATGAAAAGTATTGTGGCACTGCCCAACCGTATCTTTACAGGTCCGTTGGCTTTAGGTTATGATCCGGCTACAGGGATTATTACCAGCGAATGTGATCCCAAGTTAGAAAGTACAAATCATTTGATGACTATCATGGGAGGTTTTGAAGTCATGAATGAAATGATCCGTATGGTTGATTATCCCGAATGGAATGAGGCATGGCTTGATCTTGCCGCCCGTTATAAGCAGAAAGCATGGGAGTTAAGGAAGAATCGTTTCCGTATATCCCGTTTGTTGGGATATGCAGCCTATCATACCCGTAATGCAAAAATGGCGGAAGAGGCTTGGACAGATTTGTTTTCCCGCTTGGAACATACTCCGGCTCCACCTTTCCATATAGAAACTATTCTTCGCCGGAAGTTCCCGCTCCTTTGGATGAATGTACAAGTATCAGTACCAATGATGCCGCCCTTTGGAGTCTGGATGCCATTTATATGCAGGAAGTGATTCCGGTGGATGGTGAATAAATGATGTGAAGATTATCGTTAGGTATGGATTACATGGATTCCACAAGGTGTTTTATTCTTTTTGTGGAATTCGTGTAAAATCAGTAACAGACAAAAATGGGTTCACTTGAAGAAATTTATTGGAACATGGTAAAAAAGCAATGGAAAGTTGGAGCACATTATGCTCTCATGCCCTCATAATGATGGTAATTGTCTCATTAACAATGCACTATATATGAGTGCATCATCTTTATGCTCTCATAATATGCCATCATGCTCTCACATCATATTCATGTGTTCTTAGTTATATCTTATTGTTTGTCAGAAAGATAAATTATTTATAGTTGTATCGGTAACTTATTTCTGCAATACGCTTTTGGTCCTTTTTGGGCTAATGGTGCATAATAAAGACTCTTTTCATTTGCTGCTTTCCGCATATCTTCTTTCTGCATTATCCTTGCAATATATCGTTTACATACAGACGTTTATCAATATTCAACCGTTTGTATTTACTTAATCACATAGGTGGTTAAGTCTAATCACGATAGTGACTAAGTCTAATCATATAGGTGATTAAAGTTAATCACAATAGTGGTTAAGTAATTTTGCTAGTTTAGTTGAGCAATCATGAAGGAACTTTGATGTAAGCCTTGTTCCTATTTTTACGTAACTACCAATCTCTATATTTGTATCGTATAATCGGAAGATATGCTTTTGCTATCGGTATAAATCATCTGATAATAAGTAATATACGTCTGTGTGAGAAAGTAAACACAGTGAGGGCATGAGGGCATTTATGAGAGCATAAAGATGATACACTCATAATATAGTGCATTGTTAATGAGATGATTATCATCGTTAATGAGGGCATGAGAGCATATTGTCTTCCAACTTTTTTTGTAAACTTGCTGAAGGAATAAGAAATATGTTTCTTTGAAATCTATATAGTTAGAAAAAATTGCCGTATTCTTAGGTATAGATGTCTTTAGACGGATAGGGTAATATTTTATCGCACCTATTTTGTATTTTTGTAAAAAGGAGCATTTTGTATGAAGAACATAATCAGAAAGATAAGAACTTACCATCCTGTTTCGGGGTGAAGCGTTGGGAACATTGACACAACTTTTGGAGAGGCATATATTCCCGGCAGAAACACTTCTTATCATCATATCAGTTATGAAGTGATAGGGTACAAGGATATAATAGGATGTACGGGTTCCTATCTAGGGGCAAAAAAGAATAGAAGTAAGGGTAAGTAGTCTTTTAATTCTTTCCGTAATTGTTTTAGTGCCTGTTGAATTCTGTAATCTACTGTTTTGGAAGATATGTTTAATTCTTCTGCAATTTCCTGATAGGTCTTATTTTGGAAACGGTGCATTTCAAAAGCTATCCGATAGGATTCTGGAAGATTAAGAATTGCTTTTTCTATTTTTTGTGTTAATTCATCTATAATATAAAAATCAGGATCTTCGAATAGTTCCTGTATGTCTGGAGTGAGTATATTTCTATTTGGAATCGAAGAGATTTCTGG
>ENA-OQAN01000595-OQAN01000595.1-human-gut-metagenome-genome-assembly--contig:-NODE-595-length-18569-cov-5.707515_pt1 | contig 18569 bp, 29 predicted proteins | sample MGYA00242735_ERZ504527 | MGnify/ENA primary metagenome ERZ504527 (study PRJEB26092, sample SAMD00036230) | human gut metagenome | host: Homo sapiens | study: EMG produced TPA metagenomics assembly of... | reverse complement strand
TCCGTAAGTGTTAGGGAATAAAGCCGCGATTTTTTCTTGGTCTGCAACACTTTGAGTTGCGTTTCCTTCCTTAACACAGATTTCTGAAATACCATTCTTAACATTCCAGCAATTTTGGACTGTATTGGTATCTAGCTTTTTGAAGTGGTGATTGATTCATTTTTATATCTCCTTTTCAATTTATACCTACATTAAAAATTTTATAACACTTTGCCCAAAAAGTAAATAGAGCACCCCATCCAAGGCCTTTATTCAAGGTTTGAATTTAAATATTCCTTACTGATTTCTTTTTGTAGATACTCAAAAAACAATCCAATATGATACCCATCAGCTACGGCATGCGCAATTGTGATATTTAGCGGCATTTGATTCTTTTCATCATATTTTCCGGCTGTGATGATTGGAAAGAAGGCAGCACCCCCATTGATCACGCGACTTGAAACCGCAGTAAATGCAGTCCATGGTGTACATGAAACACAATAAAAGTTTGCAGGTTGGCCTTCCTTTACTTTGATTCCCCTTTTTGTTTTACCTAATTCCATATCAGAAGTAATATTTTTGTAGAAAGAATCAAAATCATCCGTAAAATCGGTCCAACAATCCGAAAATGTATGATCTTCTTCATGGAAAATCGTATAGTTAGGAACCAAAGAATCCCACACACATAAATCTCCATTTTTATCTTTAAACATTTTAAAGTTCTCAATTCGATTTAATACTTTAGTCACACAATAAATCAACGTGGGATAAAATTTATATCCATTTGTATGACAAAAAGTTAATAACTCACTCACATCCATATTGGCCGTCATATTGACTTCAACATTTAAACTGTTTGTATAATACAAATAATGCTCTTTACGAGCCCATTGCTCTAAATCAATTTTTCTATATCTACACATAAACTCTCCTATATCATTGTCATAGTTACAGTACCCACTGTAATCAAAATTAAACCTAGTAATGCCTTCTTAGATAGCTTTTCATGAAATACAACACGAGAAAAAACAATCGTCACTAATATACTCAATTTATCAATGGGCACAACCACACTTGCAGGTCCATCCTGTAAAGCACGATAAAAACATATCCAAGATGCTCCTGTCGCAAAGCCAGATAAGATAATAAATAATAATTCTTTAATATCAATATATTTTATTTCAGACTGCTTATTTTTCACAAATACCATAAGCCAGGCCATGACTAATACAACACTTGTACGAATGGCCGTACCTAAATTAGAATCAATTCCAGAAATACCAATCTTACCTAAAATTGATGTAAGGCTCGCAAATACAGCTGACAAAATCGCATAAATCAACCAGCTTTTATCTGAAGTATTAGATTCCACATCCTCTTTTCTATTAATCATCAACATTGTACCTAAACCGATCAGACATACACAACCTAGTTTAGCTAAAGACAAACCTTCATGAAAGAAAATACAGGCCAATAGAATCGTTAAGATCGTACTGGATTTATCAATCGGAACCACCTTATTCACATTCCCATTTTGTAAAGCCTTAAAATAACATAGCCAGCTAGCTCCTGTTGCGATTCCAGACAAAACTAGAAACAACAAAGTTTTTCCCCCGATATCCGTAATACCGGATATAGTTCCAGTTAAAAGAACAAGAATCCACGAAAAAACTAAAACCACAACGGTACGTATGGCGGTTGCCACATCTGAATCTGTTTTTGAAATTCCACATTTTGCGAGTATGGAAGTGATTCCTGCAAAAAAGGCAGAACCTATCGCATATAAAATCCACATAGTATCACCCAAATGAAATTTTATACCTCATAATCCTTTAATACAAATACAAAAAGGAAGCAGTGCCTAAACTACTTCCAACATATTTTCAGCATCATTGGCCGCTTTTACTTTATCATTTGCACGAACAATAATTCCAGATTCATCTATTAGATACGTTGTACGAACCACCCCCATTGATACCTTTCCATAATTCTTCTTTTCTTTCCATACATCATAAGCTTCAATCACTTTTCTTTCTGGATCTGCCAACAAAGTAAAGGCAAGGCCATACTTTTCTTGAAACTTCTTGTGTGAAGCCACCGTATCTTTACTTACCCCTAAAATGACAGCTCCTTTTTCTAAGAATTGTGGATATCTTTCAGAAAAACCACAAGCCTGTTTTGTACACCCAGCCGTATTATCCTTTGGATAAAAATATAAGATAACCTTTTTACCTTTATAATCACTTAATTTGTGCATCACACCATCTTGATCAGGCAGTTCAAAATCAGGTGCTTGAATTCCAATTTCTAACATATATATTCTCCGTTCTGTTAAACAGATTATAGCATTCCAAACAATTTAAACATACCCATATGCACAAAAGGAAGCATACTTGCTTCCTAACGTTTTTTTCTTACTCATTTTACTTGATCTGAATTGCGCTTGTCTTTGCGCCTTTTTTTGTAGGCTTTAGGTTGAATTGTTTCTTTTCTAATACACAAACACTTTCAATATGATCTGTATAAGGGAATAAATCCACTAATTCTAGTTTATTTGTGACATAACCTTGTTTTCTAAATTGATTTAAATCACGAACCTGTGTTCTTGGATCGCAAGAAATGTACAGAATCTTTCTTGGATTTAAAGCGGTTGCGCACTCAATAAAATCTTTTGTCGTACCTGCACGAGGTGGATCTAAAATGATCGCATCATAATGATTGTGATATTTTCTTGCCTGGCGCATAAATTCTGTTGAATCCATCGCAACAAATTCAATATTTTTGATTTTATTTTGTTTCGCATTGTATTTTGCGTTTTCAATCGCATCCGGATTGACTTCTACACCCATGACTTTCTTACAAGAATCAGTCATTGTTAAACCAATTGTACCAACACCACAATATGTATCTAGTACTGTATCCGTTTCCTTTAAATCTAACATTTTCTTAGCTAAGCCATACAATACTTCACATTGTTCAGAATGAATCTGATAGAACGAATTGTGTGAAAACGCGATGTCTAAACCACATAACTCATCATGAATCATACCATCCCCATATAAAACAATAGCTTCATCCTGCAAAACAATACTTGTCTTTCTAGGATTGATATTTTGTACAATTGTTTTAATTTGTGGAAATTCACTCGTTAATACACGCACCATATTTTTTCTTGAAGGAATTTTCTGACTTGTGACAAATACAACCATCACTTCATCTGTTTTATGTCCCCAACGAATCAATACATGACGCAATAAACCAGTCCCTGTTCTTTCGTTGTACAATTCTAATTTCATAGAGCCAACAAGTTCTGTTATCTTGTTGATAATTTCATTGACAAGTTTTGGCTGCATTATACAATTTTCAGTCTTCACAACACGATGCGAATGAGGCGCATATAAACCTGAATATACTTTTCCTTTATCTTTCGCAAAACCAATAATCACTTTATTACGATAATGTGTATCATTCTTTGCCATATGCACATCGCCAACGCGAACCTTTAAATGTGCTTTTTCAACCAATTCTTCCACATCTTTTTTTCTTTTTTATCTGCCTGCATACTCGGCTTCAGTTTTTAAAAGTGAACATCCACCGCATATTTTTTCTACTTTACACTTCACTAATTTTCTCCTTTATTAAGTCAATAACCTTACTTGAATCTTTAACTTCAATTGTTTCAAATCCCAAATTACTTGCTGCAACTACATTCTCTTTTCGATCATCTAAAAATAAACATTCAGATGCCTTAAGATCATATTTTTTTAATAATATATGAAATATTTCTGGATCCGGTTTAATCTTCTTATATTCATAAGAAAAAACACCGCCATCTATATTATCAAACACACCACAACTTCTCAAATACTTTGTATCATCTTCTGGAATATTTGAAAGATATATACATTGTATCCTAAAGTTTTTAGTTCTTTAATATACGCAACATTATCTTTTAGTGGAATCACAAATTCTGTCCAATGATACATCAATTCTTTAATATTTAACTCTAATTCAGGAAATTGTTTTACTCCCTTTTCAATCATTTCTTCCACTGAATAGAGTCCTTGATCATACTCATTCCATAAAGAATCAAAATAGAATGATTTCACTTCCTCTTGTCTTTCATTAAAGAAGCTATAAATCAATTCATTTGAATCAAATTTAACCAATACATTTCCTAAATCAAATACTATATTTTTCAGCATATGCCAATTATACTTGAAAAAAACATCTAAAACAAATATGATTTTTTAAGAAAAGAGGTATGTTATGATTAAACCAATAATGAAAGATGAAGCTTTCTTAGCTATTAAATCATCTCCCGCTACAAAAATGGATACACAAGTGGCTCAAGATTTAAAAGATACATTACAAGCTTATAGTGATCGATGCGTAGGCATGGCTGCCAATATGATTGGTGTTTCTAAAAATATTATTATCTTTGCGATTGGACCTGCACAAATTGTGATGTATAATCCAAAAATCACAAAGAAATCTAGACCTTACAAAGTCAAAGAAGGTTGCTTATCCCTAGAGGGTGAAAGAAATACAACTCGTTATGAAAATATTACTGTTGAATATCAAGATGAATCTTTTAAAAAGTGTAAACAATCCTATTCTGGTTTTGTTGCTCAAATCATTCAACATGAAATTGATCACTGCAATGGTATCATCATTTAATAAAGCCAGGAAAAACCTGGCTTTTTATATAATTTGAATAATTCGATCTTTTAGATCCTCTAAATATAAAGGTTTACTAATATGCCCATTCATACCAGCCTCGTAACATTTCTGAATATCTTGCATATACGCATTGGCACTCATCGCAAGGATTGGAATCTTTTTATCTTTTTTTTCGAATTTGTAAAGTGGCCGCAACCATAACTTCTAAATCATTTGAACTTTCATTTAATACATCACGATAAAAGTTTTCCTGCTCACTTAACTTTAGTTTTCCAACACCTTCTACTTCTTTCACTAATTTTTGATACTTCATAATCTTCACCTAAACTAAATGTATCAACGAATGAAAAAAAAAAGCACAAAACTCGAAAGTTTGTGCCTAGAATTATTTCACTAACAATTCACAGATCTTCTTTGAATATGCGATTGGATCTTTGATTGCGAAGCCTTCAATTAAACAAGCCTGATCATATAACACTTCAGTAACTTCTTTAACTTTATCTTTATCAGAAGCGTATAAAGTCTTCAATGTTTCAAAGATTGGATGATTTGGATTGATTTCCAAAATACGCGTAGCCTTCATTGGCATTGGACTTTGGTTAGGCATATTTGCGAAAACCTTTTCCATCTCAAAAGAAATACCTTCGCCAGCCGTTAAGCATACTGGATCCTCTGTCAATTTATTTGACAATTTAACTTCAGCAACCTCATCGCCTAAAGCTTCTTTCATAAATGTCAATAAATCTTTATTTTCTTCTTTTGATTTATTTAAAGCTTCCTTTTCTTCCTCAGAATCTAAATCTAAATCTCCTTGAGCCGCATTTCTGAACGTCTTTTCTTTGTAGTTCATCAATGTCTGCATCACAAATTCATCCACTTCATCTGTTAAATAAAGAACTTCAAATTCTTTATTCTTCAATGTTTGAACAACTGGCATCTTATCAATCAATTCAACATCTTTACCAGATACAAAGTAAATGTCTTTTTGATCCTCTTTCATACGAGAAACATATTCACTTAAAGTAACATATTTCTTTTCTCTTGAAGAGTAGAACAACAATAAATCTTGGAATTTATCTTTATCCATTCCATAGTTGTTGTAGACACCAAACTTCAAGTTTACACCAAATTCTTCAAAGAATTTTTCATATGCTTCACGATCTTTGGCAAGCATATTTCCAAGTTCATTCAATACTTTCTTTTCAATACGACCCGCAATCAATTTTAATTGATGATCATGTTGAAGCATTTCACGAGAAATATTTAAAGATAAATCTTGAGAATCCACTAGACCTTTCACAAAACGCAATGAATCTGGCAACAATTCTTCGGCATGATCCATAATGAATACGCCTCTACAATATAGTTGAAGACCTTTCTTGTAGTCTTGAGAATAGAATCCTTGAGGTAAGTGTGATGGAATATAAAGTAAGGCTGTAAAGCTTGTATTTCCCTCAACACTAAAATGAATCACTTTTTGAGGATCTTGATAATCATAGAAATGATCCTTGTAGAATTGATTGTATTCTTCATCTGTAATCTTCGATTTTTGACGTTTCCATAAAGGAACCATTGAGTTTAAAGTCTGATCTTCAACCACTGTTTCATATTCAGGCTTTTCACTTTCCTCAGTACCCTCTTTCATCTTCTGAGTTTCTACATTCATCTTGATTGGATAACGAATATAGTCTGAATATTTCTTAATCAATTCTTTTAGCTCGTATGTCTCTAAATATTTAGAATATTTTTCTTCATCTGTATCTTCTTTTAAAGTTAAAATGATTGTTGTACCATTTGTTTCCTTTGTACAAGGTGTGATTTCATAACCATCTTCACCAGCACTTACCCATTCATAAGCTTCATCACTACCTGCTTTTTTCGTAATAACACGAACATCTTTTGCGACCATAAATGCAGAATAGAATCCAACACCAAATTGACCAATGATATCGACATCTTCATCGTTGTTTTCTTCTTTTTTCTTCATTTCCTCTTTAAAAGCCAAAGAACCACTCTTCGCAATTGTACCCAAGTTTTCCTCTAATTCTTCCTTTGACATACCAATACCAGTGTCCGAAATTGTTAAAGTACGAGCTTCCTTATTTGGTTCAATACGAATCTCAAATTGACTTGCATCCGCATGACCTTGACTTTCATAATAATATTTATCAATCGCATCACTCGCATTCGATACAAGTTCACGTAAGAAGATTTCCTTGTGTGTATAAATGGAATTGATCATCAAATCCAATAAACGTTTTGACTCCGCTTTAAACTGTTTTTTCTTAGCCATAATACCACTCCTTCATTAGCACTCTAATATTTTGCCTGCTAATACTATACAACACCTTTTTAGCAGTGTCAACACCTGTGTGCTAAACGCAAAAAAAGAATTCGACTAAACGAATTCTTAGCTTCTTTACCTACTTTTCAAATAATACTGTTAACTATTTTTTATTCATATTTGTAGCATACAATGGATTGGCTTCTCTTGTTTCACTTCCAAAAACCATCTTCAATTCTTCAAAAGCTATTTTCACATTTTCGGGAATATCCACATGTGCAATATAATTCTTTCCATTCGGACCATAACCATTCGCATCATCTGAAAGTCTAGGAATTTCTCCCATCAACAAGTTGACATATCTATTAATTGACCACATGCCATGTATATTATCTTCAAAAACCAAATCTTCATCCTGATTCAATACTTTAGCACAATAAGTAGCATAATTAATGATTGTCACACCCTCCTTGACATATTTTTTCAATCCTGCCGCCATACGCCTTTGCATAGAAGCATCCTGACTTAGAATGATACTTTTAAACGAAATATTGTTTTCTTTCAATAAATCCAAAAGATACGTAATATTATTGCCACAATTTGTAGACTTGGTTTCTAGATAGTCCGCCTTGCATCCATATACATGTTTAATATACTTTTGAAATATTTCTGCCTCTGATAAATCCGTTGTCTCAATATCTGGATATTCTAAATGAACAACCTGACGTAGTGTATCTGTTGTATGTCCTGCTCCACCGACAATAATATATTTTTTCGCAACGAAGTTTTAATTCCACTAGCTAAAACATCGCCACCTTCAAGAATACTACCACCAAATAAAACCATCACATCCACCTGATGAATTCCATATCGATTAAACAATTCTTCTTGATTCAACGCATCAATATCTCTTGTTCCCAAGAATTTTGCGAGTGTATTTATATTTTCTGCAACATTACAATCCATACATCCTTTTCCTTTCAAAATAATCAGCAGTTACAAACTGGAAGTTATCGAAGATAAATCTCACAATATTCGAAAATAGCATACCACTGAATCACAAAAAATGCAGTGAACTTTCGCTATCAAACCACACTTTTTACAACGATCTTTTGTTGTACATCTACACTTTTTACAACGAACTTTGCGAATTTGGCCTTTAAAATATATCAGCCATAAGTATGCAAACAGGAATTTACATTTACAACATGATCCAGTATCTTTGTATTAGCTTACCCTCTTTTAAAACTTCGTTTTCTAATACTCCGCCATTATTGATAATTGATTTGACAGAACCAATGTTGTCTTTATCACAAACCAATAAAACTTTATCCATACCAAGTTTCTTGCATTCTTCTAAAGCCAAGCTGATCATTTTGGTTGCGTAACCTTTTCTTCTTTCGCTTGGTCTTATACCATCTCCAATATGACCACCATATTTCAATAAATATTCGTTTAAGTAATGTCTGATATTAACAGCACCAACCATGGTATCCCGGTCTTCATCTAAGCAAAAGAAAGTAGAATCAGGAACAAACCCATCATCCGTAGTTGATATTTCTAAAGTATTTAGATAATATTCAAAATCATCATAATCATTTTTAAATATAGCCCATGGCGAAGTATTTGCGTTATGGGTATCGTTATACGATTTCCATTCTTTAATCATTTCTATAATTTGATTTTTGTATTGCAAACTGCCTTTCATTAATTTTAATGCCATGAATTTATTCCCTCCAAATTCCAATTTATCTAAATCTTTCTTATAGGATGTCGAATGACTGTTTTCCATTTTTCCGGTGCAACCTTTCTTGCATCCGACAAATATATTTCATGATGTAGTCTTTGACTATTCATATCATTCGCATATCCATTTTGTTTTAAATATTCATCCATAAGTGCAACTGTAGCTGGTTCATCATCAAAAGATCCTAAGTGCATGATTTGAACACACAAACCTTCATCAACCGTCAAAAACTCTGCCGATGAACAATCTATTTTTTTCTTTTTAGTTGCTATTTCAACAGCCCATTCAAAATCTTTTTCATTCACAAAATCAGGCAATCGAATGACTGAAATCCAATGAAATGAATCTTTATCTGCATAATTCACACCATCTATATCATCCTGCCACCAGAATCCTTCTAGTGGTGGAACTACATATTCAAAGAATCCTTCAATTTTATAATCCGTCTTATAACTCATTCTCAAAGTATAAGCAATCGCATACAATACGCCAATTGCCTGCTGATATGATCCACCTTCTTCATTTGGATTGCCCTCACCTCTGACCGCAATGTAATTTGCTTCAGGAACATTTACAATCACAGGTTTATTTTTAGGCATATAAAATTCTTTATATTCTTTCTTAAAATCAAAAGCCATAATTACTCCTTAAATTTGGTTTTATCTATTTTTTAAAGTATACCATTAAATATGAAAACTATACAAAAAGACTGATCTCTCAGCCTTTCATTTATAAAAACGCTTTGTCTTAATCTATACGATCATAAACTATAATTTATTCACTTATTTGTATTTCTTCTTAAGATTAATACTCAATATTATTGCAACAACTGATGAAATAATTAATCCTGCAACTAATGAAAATATCCAAAGATTATTTTCATTAAAAAGAAGAATAACGGAAATATCCATAGATATTATGAAAAGTACAAAGAAAAGATTTAAAATTTTAGTATCTTCTTTCCAATATTTTTCTTTATCACTAGTGTTTAAACTATTGTAAAATTCAAACCCATTGTCTAGTTCTTTACCAACTTTAGTGCTTCTTATTTTGTTTGTTGCATACCAAATAAGTAGGTATATCATGTTTAAAAAAATAAAAATCATAGTATTCTTTGTCATGTTTGATCCTCCACAAATTCCGATTTATCTATTGCATTACGTTGATTACTTTACAGTGAAAGGTGTCCATTCAATGTGGTCATACTCCATCACATCATTCGCTTTTTTCATTCCTAATTGTTCATAAAATGCAATGGCATTTTCATTCGCAACCAAATATACCGCAATATCATTTTTACCACCTGCTAAAGAATGTGCTGTTTTTATCAGTTCCGTACCAATTCCTTGATGTAAATAGTCTCTGTCCACACCTAAATCGGTTATATAAAGCCAATAGGCATAGTCGGTCAATCCAAATAAGACGCCGACAATTTGATTATCCTTGTTTCTTGCAACAAGACTGATTGATACATGATCAACCAGCTTTGCTATTCTTTCTTCGAATCGTTCCTTCGGATACTGTGATCCTAGATCCGTACGCTTTAAAAATTCAATATATTCAATTTTAGAAATTCTCTCCTCTTTAATCTGAATATTTTTGCACATAACAATTTTCTCCATAAATCCCTAATTCTATTTCTGTTGCCATTTCATTACATATTCTTTTTCTTTGGTAGCTTCTTCGAAGCCGCTATGCTGAATCTCAAATCCTTCTCTTTGATAAAAGCTATTGCCCGTACATTCTTTTGATATACATTCAAAAATAATTTATTTCGTTTATTTTTTGCATAATTTAGAAGAGCTTTTCCTATACCATGCGATTGCATTTCATTAGAAACAAAAATGCCCTCAATATATTCATCATTTAGCCCTATGAACCTGTATTTCTTGATTTTGCTCATAGACATAGACAGTTGCCTGCAGCAGCAATTCCTTCACTAATTCAAAATTATTTTGCCAATATTGCGAAGAAATAAAAGAATGTGCTGTCACATTCGTATCTAACCATATATCTGAAACTTTATTTATATCTGCTTTTTGTAATTCTCTAATCATAATGATTGATCTCCTACAAACTTAATTTATCTAATACGCATAGTATACCATTAAATTATACAAAAGGACTGATTCCTCAGCCCTTGTTCATCAATGAATATGCATACTCTAATACTTTAGCACCATCCATACGACCATAATCTTCCATTGGTATGACACCAACAGGAATGTGTTTTACTGCCATTTTTTCTTTGATTCTTTTTTCCATGTAGCGGATCTGAGGACCAATTAAAATGACATCAATAGACTCTTCATTTACTTTTTGATCTACTTTCGATACAGGAATCGCAAAAATCTTATCTTTTTTTGATACTTCCTGCATTTTCGTTACTAAAAGACTTGTACTCATGCCTGCAGCACAAGCTAACAGAATTACTTTTTGTTCCATATTAACGATTAATTGAACGAGCCATCATAGATACGGTATGACGTACTCCTCTTACAGCTTTACTAATTGCCATAATATTTTCAACAGGTGCCACTCCACCATATCCTGCATCTCCAATATGCTGAATATCAACACCACAAATCTTATTCATGATTGCGATATCCTTAATTGTATCTGTATCCGATCCTTCTTGACTCGTTCCAATCGCAGAAAGAACTAAACCACCACAAGAATGCACTTCTTTACATACTGCCTTTAAATCATCCATATCAAATCCTGGAACGGTTCCAACAGCAGGTACTAAGATAACATCTGCCCTGCCTTCACAAAGCGTTTTGCGATTTCAAGATCTGCCACTGGCTCATCCGATCCAGCACCATGCATTTTTCCTGCAATGATCAATCCGGAGAAATTTTCTTTTGTGAATGAGATTGCCTTTTCAATTTGTTCATTTGTCACGCCCGTACCTGGATTTCCAGTAAGACATACAAAATCAAAACCAACTTCATCTAATCTTTTAACGGTTTCCAAATTTAATTGACGACCCTTCGCAATATCAAGTCGATCCTCTAACATTTCAGCTTCTAAATCAACCGGTTCTAAGTTCACCCCAATTGGGCGTCCTACTAGACGATGTAGTTCATCTACAAAGTTATCTTTATCATGTTTCAAGCCAAAGATGTATGGATTTAAAACATCTAAACAATTCAACAAAATCATATCCGCCCCAAAAGCTCTGGCAATCTCTGCATTAGTGATATCTCCAATAAAACTTCTCTTGGCGCAACATTTTCAGACAAGATGACACGCCCCTCACTTGCCTTAATACTCTGTTTCAATTCTTGCGCATTCATCCTTAAAATTTCGGATGCATTTGCACTAATTAATCTTTTCATGATTTACTCCTCAAAATTTCTGTGACATTTTGCCACGCATTCTTACTCTTTTGTTCTGTACAACCCTTATAAGCCCTAAATACGGTGTAAAACCAAGTCTTGAATATAACTTGATAGCTCCATAACTTTGCGATTGGGTTGCCAAATACAATGGATACTTACCTGGAATTGTATCGTACATCATACAAAGTTTTGTAAGCATGGCCTGCGCAATCTTTTTATGTTGAGCCGATAAACTTACCGCCACATAATGTACGCGAAGTCTACTTTCTTCAAAATCATTACCATACCAAAGACCTGCACTACCAACTAGTTCATTACTCTCATTTGCGACAAACAAGAAATGTTTAGAAAAGAAATCCCTATCTCTAGTAAGCATACTATCCCATTTCTTCCTTGCCTCTTCTAGATTTTCAAATAAACAAACTTCAGTTTGTAGCTTGCACCAAGCTTCTTTTAATGATTCATCAAACTCAACATAATGAAATTCTTGATTTAATTCAATCTCTTTACGAATGGTCTTTCTAGCCATTACCATCAACACTTTTTCATAAGGAATACTTGTATCTAATACTGTCATGTCATTCTCCATTTCTAAGATAAGTATATCATAATGCAGTACATTTTAAATGATATAACAATTTCTTTTTAAATGTTATAACATTTGCTTGACTTCTCTTTTTTTTTAGTTCTAGAATGAAACCGTAAAAGAGAGGTAAACAATTATGAACAAAACACAACTCGCAAATTATTTTGACCACACATTTTTAAAACCTTATGCCACTGAAGCAGATCTTACTAAATTATGTAATGAGGCAAAAGAAATCGGAGCCGCTATGGTTGCGATCAATACAACTTGGACTAAATTCTGTAAAGAACAATTAAAAGGAACAAACGTACATGTAGGAGCTGCCATTAGCTTTCCTTTAGGACAAGCCGGTCTAGCATCTAAGATTGCCGAAACAAAGATTGCGATCGAAGATGGAGCTGACGAAATCGATTATGTCATTGATATTGGACAAGCGAAAATGCACCACTGGGACTACATTAAAGAAGAAATGGAAAGTATTGTTTCTATTTGTAGAGAACACAACGTCATTTCAAAAGTTATCTTTGAAAATTGTTATTTAGAAAAAGAAGAAATCAAACAAGTTGCTTTAATTGCCAAAGAAGTAAAACCAGACTTCATTAAAACAAGCACAGGCTTTGGAACTGGTGGAGCCACTTTAGAAGACGTTAAATTAATGGTTGAAACCGTTGAAGGACAAGTCAAAGTCAAAGCTGCAGGAGGTATTCGTGACTGGGCTACTTGTAAAGCCATGATTGATGCAGGTGCACAAAGAATTGGAACAAGCTCATCACTAAAAATCTTAGAAGAATTTGAAGCTGAGGCAAAATAACATGAAACCATTTCTTTTAGAACCCATTCATGACTATACAATTTGGGGAACCAACCATATCTCTAAAGCCAGAGGCATCGATGAAGACTATGGGACTTGGTGGGAAGTCAGTGCCCACCCCTATTGTTCAAACAAAATTGTTGGAACGGATAAAACATTAATGGAAATGATTCAAGAAAACCAAGATGAAGTATTAGGTAAAGGCTATACACTTCATGAAACATTGCGATTAGCTTATCTAGATACAAAAGATGCATTAAGCATTCAAGTTCATCCCGAAGATGACTATGCCCTAGAACACTCCAATGATTACGGAAAATATGAAAGCTGGTATATTCTAGATGCCAAACCAGGCGCTACTCTAGTTGCCGGAACAACAATTAATGATGCAGATGAAATCAAAAACGCCTTAATGAACAATGATGTTGATAAATATTTAAACAAAGTAAAAGTTCATAAAGGAGACTACATCATCATTCCTAGTGGTATGCTTCATGCCTTAGGAAAAGACATCTTAGCTTTAGAAGTAGGTACAAACTCGAACACAACCTATCGTTTCTATGACTACAACCGTAAAGGAAAAGATGGAAAAACACGTCCTTTACATGTTAAAGAATCTTTTGATGTCACAAACTTCAATTTAAAACCTACTTTTGTTCCACAAAAACAGGAAACACACCGAATTGGAGATTGTCCTAATTTTACTGTAGATGAAGTTTATGCTGATTCTGATATTACCTTAACATGTGATGAACATTACATGATTCTATCCAATATTGATTCAGATTGTACGATCGTATGGAACAGTGAAGAAATTGTGTTACCACAATACGATAGTCTATTTGTACCATTCGCATCCAAAAAAATCACAATCAAACAAGGAGCACACCTATTAGTGTCAAATCCTAGAAAGGACTAATTTATGAAAAACATTTTAGTTACCGGAGCCAATGGCTATATCGCAAGCTTAGTAAGAGCGTATCAAAAAGATAACTTTAACTGGATCTGCATGACAAGAAAGGATGCAGACCTTACAAATCCTGAAGACGTAAAAAGATTTGTAGCGTCTCAAAATTTTGACATTTGTTTTCACACTGCTGCCAATGCGACAACTGCATTCTGCAATGAACATCCAGATTTAGTTCATAAAATCAATGTAGAAAGTACACAAGCAATCATTGATTGTTGTAAAGAAAAAGGTGCCAAATTGATTTTCTGTTCCACTGAACAAGCCTTCAATGGAAAAGAAAATTGTGGTCCTTTTAAAGAAGACGAACCATTAAGTGCTGTGACTGTATATGGACAAAATAAAATCGAATGCGAAGAGTTGATTCAAAAACAATTGGATGATGCGATCATCTTACGCTTTACATGGATGATGGGACTAAGCTATCCAGGCATCAAGGCAAGTCCAAGCATCATTAAAAATGTTATGAATGCACTAATTAGCCATACTCCAACATTATTTACTGTGCATGAAAAACGTGGTATGACATATGCGAAGCATTTGGCAGCACAATTTGATAAAATTACAGAACTTGAACCAGGCATTTATCATGTGGCATCCAAGAACACTATGACCACATATGAATCCGCAAAATATGTGGCTAAAGCCTTAGGTGCAAGTGATGAACTGATTGAAGAAATCATTTTATCAAACAACGAACGCTACCAAGATCGATTCAGAGATTATCGTTTAGATAGTGAAAAACTAGAAAGTCTTGGAATACATTTTGCGACATTTGAAGAAGACGTAAATGAAATTCTAATGGATTTTGGATGGAAGAAAAGTTAAAATAGTCTGTAGGAGGCTATTTATGACTTTACTTGAGGAAAACGTTAAAAAAATATTACCAAAGCGGATATAACTGTTCAGAAACACTACTTCATGCCTGCAATGAAACGTATCAATTAGATATTTCAGAAGAAGACATGAAAATGATGGCTGGATTTGGTGGTGGCATGTTTATTGGAAGTACATGCGGCGCATTAGTCGGATCGATTGCTGCCCTATCAAAAATAGTATGTAAGACAAAAGCACATGAAATGTTACCTGAATTAAGACCATTAATTCAAAAACATACACGCAATTTTAAGGAACTATTGGGCAGCTTAGATTGTGCACACATTAAGCCTGTACATCATAGTACGGATCCAAACATCAAATGTATGAACACTTGTTTATTAGCGGCAAAAGCTCTAGAAAAAACAATGGAGGAAGAACACCTAGTATAGGATTCTTCCTCTTTTCTTATATTCGTAACAACCTGTCTACACGATGAATCAAATCTTGTTGAATACTAAAATCAACCTCAATACCATCCTCTTTATATTCCTGTTTATGCACCTTACCATTGGTATGAATATAATCAAGTACACTGACCTTCTCATAAGGAATCACGACATGTAAAGTTTCCATATGAAATAATTCCTTTTCAATTTCCTGCTTTAAAAACGCAATACTCGACTTTTCCTTAGCACAAATATAAATACGATCCTCTACACGTTTTGGATATTCAATATTTGTCTTGTCACACTTATTGTAGACATACAAATATGGAACTTTTTCACATCCAATTTCTTTTAATGTTTCTTCACAAACCTGAAGTTTGCTATCCTTATGTTCATCTGAAATATCCACGACTTTTAAGATCAAATCCGAAACCACAGCTTCTTCAAGTGTAGAATGAAAGGCTTGTACTAAACTGTGTGGTAAATCACTAATAAAGCCAACTGTATCACTTAAAGTAAATACATTATGGTTCTCTGTTTCAATTTGACGTGTTGAAGTTGTCAAAGTCGCAAACAACATATCCTTTTCAAATACCGACTTATCTTCATTCACAAACCCATTCATAATACTCGATTTGCCTGCATTGGTATAACCCGTTAGAGCTACACTTTTAACCATACCTTTTTTACGCTGATTACGCTGTACGCTTCTTTGCGTATGAATCTTATCTAATTCTTTTTCCACAAAATGAATTTTACCTTCAATTCTTCGCGCATCCAGTTCGATTTTCTTTTCTCCTGTTCCCTTGTTTCTAGAACCACCACGCTGTCTATCCATATGTTTATAGCTGCCTTGAAGTCTTGGCAATAAATACTTCAATCGTGCACACTCAACTTGAAGCATGCTCTCTTTTGTCTTAGCACGAGACGCAAAGATTTCTAAAATCAAAGCACTTTTATCCATGACTTCACAATCAAAAAAATCTGATAAATTTCTTTGTACAGAAGGCGAAATAGCTCTAATACAAGAACCATACTACATTCTTGATCTTCAAGAATGCGTTTGACCTCTTCAATCTTACCAGGATTCATATAATACTTTTTATGAGGATGCTCCAAATTCTGTGATATACTCATGCAAATTTCAATATCACAGGCAAGAGCTAATTCTTTCATTTCCTCCATTCTTTCTTCAAAAGAATGGCTTGTGTATGTTTGTACACCAATCAATATTGCTTTTTCCATAAATGTATTTTATCATACGATGCTAAAATGTTATAATATTTCATGAGGTGAATTCCATGAAAATTGCTTATTTAATGCACTATATGAAAAATAATTTTGAAGAAATAACAGAAAACCTAGATATATTGATCAACCAAGGCGATGATGTTTACTTGATGGTAAACGATGATGATCTACGTGATGATTTGATTCTTTCCTATTGCGATACACCAAATTTACATGTGGCTCATCACCAACAAACTGCCCTTCCAGCCGATATGTCACTACCTAGAGGCTTTATTGTATTGATGAAAGATGCTTTGGAATTTGAAAAAGAAGATGGATCTTTTACATATGATCGTTTCATCATAATGACTGATGGTATGATCCCTACAAAATCAAAAGCACAACTTGTAGAATATTTAGAAGCACATGAAGATGAAGATATCTATTATGAAGTGGATAACTCAGATGAAAATGAAGAAGTAAAAAAAAGATTTGAAAACTATGCCTTCTTTACAAACTCTTATGATTTCCAAAAATCAAAAACCATTCGTGCCATGAATAAAATGACATCCAGTCTTGTTCATTCCTTTAAAAAGCGTGAAATTGAGGACACAATCTATATCAGCTATCCTTGGTTTATACTAACGCACGAAAGTGCTAAAGCTTTGGCAGACAATCTAGCCTACTGTTCAAATACATTTAAAATGTGTTTATATCCAGAAGAAATGGCTATTGCGACGATGTTACATAAATTCTCCAATGTAGATCATCACAATGAAAACATTTGGGCAGTTGGTAAAAATGGTGAATATACTCTGCAACAACCAATGGAAAATGTAGAATTAGATGTAATCAATGATTCTACATATTTTGCAGCTCTAGCTCATAGTGAAGATAATCTTCAAGTTTATGAAGACTATTTTGATGCCTACACATGCGAATCATAATCGTTTCGGATAATCACGGGAATCAAAATATCCTAAAAATTCTTTATCACATCTATTCTTCACTCTATAAAGACAATGTGAAATTTATTCATTTAGGAGATTCACAAACTACAAGCATTAATGATTTAAATAACTTTATATGTGTTAAAGGAAATAATGATACATTAGATTTACCTAAATTCCAAAGATTAACTGTTTTAGACAAACGCATCCATTTCTCACATGGAGATGAAGGTTTGGACGAAATAAAAAAAGATATCGATCAACATCATCCCGATATCTATCTTTATGGACATACGCATTTAGTCAAAGAACAAATCTACAACAATTGTCTGATTCTAAATCCAGGCTCAATCACTTTACCTAGAGATGATTGGCATGGATCTTATATCATTCTAACAATCGATAAGAAAGTCACATATAAAGTAGTTCGAATCAATGTAGAAACTTTCTTAAACCAATATCAATGTTTCATTGAATAAGGGGGTAACCAAATAATCTAGGGGTTTCCAAGAAATATCTAGGGGTCAATTTAGGGGACTGATCCATATCGGCATGAACCTATAGACCCCTAGATTTGTTTTTAATGATTAAAAGGATTTCAGTTTATGGTTATAAAACGTAAGCGCCAAGTAATATGATGGATTGAAAATCATTTCAAAAAAATCGACAAATTATATAGAAAATTAGAGTTTTCTAGAATACAGTCTAAAAAACTCTATAAAA
>ENA-OQAN01000594-OQAN01000594.1-human-gut-metagenome-genome-assembly--contig:-NODE-594-length-18571-cov-3.268000_pt1 | contig 18571 bp, 19 predicted proteins | sample MGYA00242735_ERZ504527 | MGnify/ENA primary metagenome ERZ504527 (study PRJEB26092, sample SAMD00036230) | human gut metagenome | host: Homo sapiens | study: EMG produced TPA metagenomics assembly of... | reverse complement strand
GTTGCGTAAGGATAATAACCCATGAGGGGCGAGAGGTTCGTCCGATCCCCGCAATGCAGGTAGGGGAGATAGTGCTTCTCTGGAATGGAGAAGGGCGTCGTGAACACAGATAGTGGCTCATCTGTAATTCCCGGAGGTGAGTACACCTCTACGTATACGGGGCGATGAGGGGTCAGGAAGACCGGCGTATACCTTCATAGGACGTTAAGAGAAGTCCAAGATAGAATTAGTGATAACCAAAATCGTTATCCATAGTTTATGCATTTTCGAATGAGCTATGGGTAGCGATTTTTTTAATGGAGGTAACTCAGATGGAGGAAAAAATAGATATTAAAGCAAAAACAATTAAGGTGGATACGGGTAAAGGGAATGCCATAAAAGTAACCATGTCTTACGGTGAACAATCAACTCTGGAAGAGTTGTTGATAGCATATCTGGGACAGGAAATAGCAGGCGACAGTGCAGCATAATAGTGGTTACCCGATGATGCAGAGGGGCGCGTGTGATGGTTGTGACTGGTAAAAATGCTGAAAATCATATTATGTCAGAAAATGTGGAAAAAAGTGGTAGACAAGTATTGGCTGGGATGTAATATAGGCATGTGGCAGAAAAACAGATTAAAAATAGTCACAATACCTGTAAAGCATTGCGAACGTCCAGCCAACGTGATGACCAATGTTAAGTTTTTCTAATTGAATAGTTGACAGCAAGACAGCTTGAAAATGTCGGTGCAGATGAGACACCATGAAATAATAACCGCTGTCCATGGTCAACAAAGTAAGCGCAAGCTTACATACATATTTACATACGGAAACATCGTATGGATGCAGAGTGTGGCGTCAGAGATTATAAGAATATATGACGTCAAAACAATTTAAGTTGAAATGAATATCGAACCAAAATGAAGAAAAGATGTAAGTTATTTAGCTTTTCTGTATGGTTTGTGCTTTTCGGCTTTCGTGTGTAAATGTGATATGTAGCGCAGTTGTTACAGCAGATGTAACAAGAGACTTTGTTAACTATGGAGAGCGGTTTTTGTGTCTCATAATTTAACCATAAGCAGGACATTTTCAGGCTGTTTTTCATTTTTGAAGGGAAGGAGAAGAGTGTATTTTGCAGGAAACAGATACGAAAGAGCTGAATGTGACGGAGTGTTCGCAACATGATGTAAAACAGCAGGGAAAGGCGAAACGGTATGGAAAATATACTGTTCAGTCCACCTTTGCAGGATGCTGTAGCATTACGGATGTTATGAATTGCTATATAGAACGGAAAGCGTCACTTAGATACCAATAGAAGCTGTTTTACAGCAGTTGAAGAACGACAGGAGGAATTGTAATGAGTAAGAAACAGATTGATGTATATAGAACAGGAATTTATCTGAGATTGTCTCAGGGAGATGAAGATGTTGATGGACTGGAGAAGAAGGAAAGTAACAGTATTTCCAACCAGAAGCTTTTGCTGGAGGGATTTATAGATGCCCATGATGATTTGAAACTGGTGGATATTTTTATTGATGATGGTTACAGCGGAAGTAATTTTGACAGACCAGAGTTTCAGAGGATGATGACATCCATAAAATCGTGGAATCTTGACTGCATTATTGTAAAAGATTTATCCCGACTTGCCAGGGAGCGTATTGGTGCGGATGAGCTGATACAGAAAACTTTTAAGAAATATAATGTGCGTTTTATTGCAGTATCGGAGGGGTACGATAGCCTGACTGCCAGTAGCAGTGAGACGCATACGATCATTCCTTTCAGGAACCTGCTGAATGAGCAGTACAACGGTGATACGTCCATAAAGGTTCGTACCAGTCAGGGCATTTTGAGAAGAAATGGGCTGTTTATCGGTGCATTTGCGCCATATGGTTATCAAAAGGCAGAGGATAATAAGAATCATCTGGTGCCGGATCCTTATGCAGCAGGTGTGGTGCAGGGAATATTTGCAAAGAAGCTTTCGGGAATGAGTGCATCAGGAATTGCAAAGATTCTTAATAGTAATGGTGTGCTTGCACCATCGGAATATAAGGCAAAATGTGGTGAAAAATACAGCACCAGTTTTAAAGGCGCAGGACAGTCAAAATGGTCTGCCCAGACAGTGTCCAGGATTCTTAAGAATGTGGTGTATATCGGAACCTTGGCGCAGGGAAAACGAACAACTGTCAGTCATAAGGTTAAGAAGGAAATAGCAGTACCAGAATGCGACTGGGTGGTCGTGGAAAATGCGCATGAAGCAATTATCAGCAGAATGGATTTTGATGCTGTACAGATTCTGATGAGTCGGGATACCATAGCAGTTGCTGGAAAAAACGAATCATATATGTATGCGGGTATCTTATATTGTGGTGATTGTGGCAGCAGCATGGTTCATCGCAAGGAATCTTACAAGGGCAGGGAATATATCAACTATATCTGTTCCAATTATAACCGAAATGGGAAAGATGCCTGCAGTCGTCATTGCATCCGTGAAGAAGACCTGAATCAGATTGTACTGGGAGAATTACAGGGATATATCAACAGCATGTGCGACTGTGAAAAGGTGTTGGCGCATCTGGATGAGCTGAATGTGAATTATGATGAGGCCGTTGCCCATGATAAAGAGATTGTTGCACTGAAGCAGGAGCTTACAAAATGTTCTGCATTTAAGGCTTCACTGTATCAGGATTTGCGTGATGAGATTATCAGCAAAGAGCAGTTTACAAGGTACCGCGAGGAGTTTTCGGCAAAAGAGAGGGAGCTTGAACAGGCAATCAGGGAGCAGGAGGCAATCATCCGCGATATATATGAAAACGGAATTGGTGTGGCAAAGGACCTGGAGCGATTCCGTGAAGGTTTGGTGATTGGAAATCTGGATCGTGTGGCACTTGTTTCATTTATTGACAGGATTTTGATTTATGATGATTTCAGGGTGGAAATTGTGTTCAAGTATCGTCAGGAGATGAAAAAGGTTGCCGGACTGTTTGATGTCGCAAATGAGAAGGATGCGGAGCCTGTGTACACCATGTAGATGGTTTGCCGGTGATAGAACTTAAGGAGGCGGTGTAAATGGCAAGAACGAAGAATAGATTTAATGCAGTTCAGATACCGGAACTGGTAGCAGATAGTGTACCTGTAAAGCAGAGAAAATCCTTTCGTGTTGCACTTTATGCCAGATTGTCGGTGGAACTGAAATCCAGACCGTCGGAGTCCATAGCCAACCAGCTGAGTATTTTAAGAGAATTTATCAGGGATAAGGCTGAATTTGCAGAATACCATGAGTATGTTGACAGTGCAGTATCGGGAACCAGTTTTGACAGACCTGCATTCGGGCAGATGATGGATGATGTCAGAGATGGGAAAATCAGTTGCATTATTGTGAAGGATATGTCCCGTTTTGGCAGGGATTATATCGAAGCCAGTAACTATATTGAGACGATATTCCCGTTTCTTGGGGTACGTTTTATATCGGTGAGTGATCATTTTGACACAGAGGCAGAATATAACCAGAATAAGGCGTTGGAAATAGCGTTGAAAAATCTGGTGAATGACATGTATGCCAAGGATATTTCAAAGCGTGTTTCAGTCAGTCGCAGGTTGATATGGAAAGGGGCAAATTTACGGGAAGCAATGCACCATATGGTTATAAAGTGGATAGTGGGGATGTCCTTCGTAAGTATGTGATAGACAGGGATGCGGCGGCAGTTGTCCGTCAGATTTTTGAACTGGCAGCAGATGGAGTGACGCTCAGGGAGATTGCGAAAGCACTTCAGGAGTATCGTCTTGCATTACCGGGAGATTATCTGAAAACAGGGAATCTCTATGTGGAGGAAGGTGCAGAAGCAAAGGCATGGTATCCTGGTACGATTTCCAACATTTTAAAAAATCAGGCTTATATTGGAAATATGGTACAGGGGAAAAGGCGTACCAGCTGTATGATAACGAGGCAAGGCATGCTACGGATGAAAATGATTGGATTGTGGTTGAAAATACCCATGAGGCAATCGTGGATAAGGAGCTTTTCAACAAGGTAAGAGCTGTTATGTATAAGAAGGTGGAAGAAAGCATTTTCACATCTGACAGGGGAAAGAATCTGCCGATAAAAGAGGACATTTTTGCAGGAATTTTATTCTGTGGAAATTGTGGCAGAAGAATTCCTTTAGCTTCCAGAATCTTGGAGAAGGATGGAGTGTTGGAGCGTCAGTATTTTTATTCCTGCAGATACAATTATGATTTCGGTGGGAAACAGTGTGGCTGTACCATTATGGAGCAGGAGCTTATAAAGGTGGTGCATAACCTGCTTACAACTCAAATTGCAGTACTTACAGACAGTGACAGGACGGAGGCTTCCATGCGAGGCGTGATGGACAGGGAACTGAAAGAGCATGATATGCGGATTCAGAAGATTCAGAATCAGATTGACAGGAAGAATTACGAAGAAAGCAAAGAGTATCAGTCTTATGTTACCGGAGAGATTACCAGGGCAGATTTCAAGTGCAGGCAGAAGAAAAATGCAGATGCCATAATGAGACTTTGGGGCAGATAACGGATGAGGAAGCAAGCCGTAGGCGTGTGAAGAGATTCTGTGAGAAGAAGATACAGTGGCTGAAAGCGATTTATCGTTTTCAAAGTGAGGTCTCCCTGGATAGAAATATGATTAAAATACTGGTCGACAGTATTTACCTGTATCCAGATAAGAGGCTGGTAATTAATCTAAATTTTAAAGACGAGTATGCCAGGATGACAGACGGAGAGGAGATTTAAAATGGAGCAGATAGCAATATATTTGAGATTATCAAAGGAAGATGAATTTGTAAAAGATGAGAGCAACAGTATTACCAATCAGCGTGCTTTTATCCGTGGATTTATCAATAAAAATAAGGAACTTCGCAAAGTGAGTGTGATGGAGTTTGTGGATGATGGCTATTCGGGTAAAAATATGGATCGCCCAGATATGCAGAGAATGCTGGAACTGGTGAAAAGAAAGCAGATTTCATGCATTATTGTAAAGGATTTCTCCAGATTTTCCAGAGATCATATCGAGCAGGGAAAGTATATTGAACAAATATTTCCTTTTATGGGTGTGCGATTTATTGCCATAAATGATAATTATGACAGCGCAGATTATGTGGGTGGTATCGGTGAGATTGATGTTGCATTTAAGGGGATTCTATATGATTTCTTCAGTGAGGAACAGTCCTCCAAAGTATCATTGACACTTGATACAAAGCGTGGCAGCGGTAAGTACATAGCTACCTATGCACCTTATGGTTATGTGAAAAGTCCAGAGGACAAGCATAAGTTGGTTGTGGATGAGTTTGCCAGTCAGATTGTAAAGCGCATTTTCAAAGAGTTCCTGTCTGGAAAATCTATGTATAAAATTGCAGAAGGACTGAACTGTGATGGAATAGATACACCGGGAGTGTATATTGCCATGCAAGTAGGAGGTGAAAAGCAACTTGCCAGATATCGTGAGAAAAAGCCTCTCTGGAATAATGTTGCAATAGGAAGAATCCTCGGAAATGAGCAGTATACCGGCACGATGGTTTACAGTCGTTTCAAGAGTGAGAATGTCGGTGATAAACACGCAAAAGCACTCCCAGAGGATGAATGGAAGCGTGTGGAAAATTGTCACGAAGCAATTATAAACAAGGTGGATTTTGAAAAAACCGTTGCCATGCGAAAAGGAAATACATGTGCCAGTGCCAAAAGAAAGCATGAAACACATTGCCTGACTGGAAAAATGATCTGTGGTAACTGTGGACATCGCCTGTCTCATACTTATGCCGGTCGACCGAAGTATTATTGCGCAAATCATTATCTAGATAAATCGGATGGAAAATGCAATATCAGTGTGCTGGATGCCGATATAGAAAGCATTGTGAAGAAAGCACTTCAGATGATGATTGATGTACTGGTAGATTCCAGAAAGGTTGTGGATATGCAGCGGGAAAAACAGGCAGAGCGATTAAAGCAGGCAGAGAAGCATCTTTCAGATATGGAGCATAGTCGTGAACTGATCGAAAAGGACTTGCGTGAAGCTTATGAAAGTTACAAGCTTGGTATGACAGATAAAGAAACATATCTGGAACAGCGTAAGATATATGAGCAGATGCTTGAGCGACTGCAGGAGAATATCGAAAAGCAGAGGGCAGCAGTCACCAAGATGGCAGATGTGGATGTGCCGGAAGTGGCAGGTTTGGAAATGCTGGGAGGACAGCTGAAACTGACCGGACTTAATAGGGAAATGGTTGGTGCTTTTGTGGAGGAGATTGTCGTGTATGCTAAGGATAGGGTGGAGATAAAGTGGAAGTTTAAGGATGAGTTTGGGGAGATGGGAAAGGTCGAAAAAGATAGAACATTCGGTGGAGAATATGGAAATGGGGTGGTATAATTAAAATGTGTTAAATATAGAAAAATTGTATCTGATATTTATATATTAAAGGCACTGGAGGTAATCAATGAATTATTTGTTTGGATTTTTTATTTGGTGGATTATTTTTTTGGTAATATGCTTGAGTACTTATTGTTTTGAATGGCAGACAAAGAATTTCGTGAGTACATTTAGAAAATACGCGCAGATGATCTTGTATATGCTTTTTATGTTGAGTGGATATATAATGGCATTTCTGGCATCGTATATATGGAGTTGGAAACAATGGAAGGGTTCTGCGTTGGCTGGCGCACTTATATTGCTGATTACATGGAAAATTGCATATAAGATTTTTGGCTGGATTTGGAGAGAAAGAAATGTAGATACAGGAGTCATTGAATACAATATAGAATTGTCAGATGGAGAAAGGCAATGGTGTAATTCAATAAGTATCGGTGGCATGATTGTAATAGGTATAATTTTGTTTGCACAAACTGGTGAAGAGGATTATTTTGAAGTAATAAGTATGGCTTTTTCTATTTGGATGGGGTCATATATTTCGATTCAGAAAGTACAGCAAAAGAATACAATTAAAGAGGTGCTGAGGGATTGGAAAACGGTGTTCGAAGTAAGGAGTAATTAGTGCCTATTACAGGGACAATTTTTATGTTTGTGCTTGTGTGTTTTATAGCACTAAATTATTTTGAACAAGCTAGAATGATATTTGATGAAATGATAATAGGATTTGCAATTGGAAGTATTTCGTTCTTATTGGGTATTGTTATCAAGAATAAATATCAAAAGAATTCTAGATTTGAAGCTAAGAAATAGTGTCATGAGTAATGTTATGTGAAGGAAGGATAGAAAATATCGTTTGGAATTTTAGTAGAAATAATTTGAAACATATAATGTATGGAGACTTTGATGCAAAAATTGAATGTGTAGAAAACGATTCAGTGAAGAAAACACTAATCCGATACAATAACATATTGCACTTAAATATCTTTTTATAGAACAAATCGATTGCAGCAAAAAATCTATTAACTGCCTCTTTTCTATGCGCCTTTGCGCTAGAATTATAATATGACGCACATGCGCACACTATATCCTGCCTTAAATAATTTGTTATTGAATAAATCCTTAAGATCACAATCTCCATTATATATCACAGTACTTTTAAAAAAAGCTTGATAACATTGCCAATAATTTTCTCCCTTTCCGCCAAACCTTCAGACTTTCAAAATGTGTTTTTAATGCTATTGATAGAAATTGATTCATTTTATCTTCTCCAATCGATAAATCATATAAATTCATTAATCATTTTTAGTCTCAACTGAGTCTCATAATCTCATCTTAAAAATGAGACTCAGTTGAGACTGACTTGAGACTAAGTTTTTCCGACACGCTAAAAGTCCCTATTTTATCACGTTTTTAGATTTTTCTTCAGTCTCATAAAGTATCAAAATTTATGAGACTTTGTTGAGACTAACTTGAGACTGTCTCATTACAATGTCCATGTTGAAGTCTTTTTATCGTAAACGGCACCTGTTACTTTCTTAATTTTCGCATAATCTCTAAACACCGTTGATCTTGATATATCCAATTCTGCCATTACCTGTTCAACTGATAAATGCAGATTCTCGCAAATCATATTATAAATTTTCTGTTCTCTTTCAGATAATGTTTTCTGTTCTGTTGCTTCATCTGCAGCTATTCTGTCTAATGGTATATTAATTCTAAATACATCATCTTCAATTAGCTCTGGCTTACCACCATCTGAATACATCGGTGTATACTTATAAAGATTTCTTACTCCCGAACCAATAGTATCTGTTCTACCAATATTAGCAAAAAATTGCTGAATTAAAGGATTCTTTGGATAAGGAGTAAACTCATCACTCATAATATTTCCATGGCGTCTAGGAATACACCAATTTTCTGTTCTCAGCCAATCCTTTTCGATAATCACCTTTGCTGGATATGCACTTGAATAATCCCTATGCACAAGTATATTACCAATAACCTCTCTTGAAATAATACCTCTAATACTCGTGCTAATATTGTTGATTAAGCAAAATTTATCTGATGTATGCTTTGCAACAAATTCCATTAAAAGATCATATGCCTCAATTAAATTAGTTGTTACCTGCAATCTATCATCATATCTATCTAGATTCTCAACCCTATATAATGCATCGGTAATATATCCAGGACAACAAGACCTTATCACATCATCTTTGCCAAACAATAACACACCTGCAAGATTATATCCTTGAATACCTGATGAAAAATCTTTTTCCCATAATCCGGCACTCTTCATAATTTCATCATCTGACATTGTAAGCCATTGATGGTCCGGATTTTTACTTTTAGCCAAGTTTCTTACTTTATCCATTAAATCAATACGAAGATCATCCTTCGTAACATATGGAAAAATCTTATGCTCTGCATATGTGTTGCTTTTTCTGTTATACATATTTTGTAACTGAATAGGTGAATCTGTAATATCCATGTCCCCATCTTCATTTCTGTCATATATTCTATTAATACATTTTTCGACAGTTGATGTTGGTGTACATACACCCATAATAATAATTTACCTTCATATTCAAATTCTTCTATGGAAAGATATAGTGTAGGTGACATTCTATCAGGATTGTTAAGCTGATTAACAAAGTTTTTTCTCATATCTTTACTCATATTTCTATTAATCCCGATTGGTGTTCCATCATCTTCTACGCCCATGATAATATAGCCACCATATCTATTAGAAAATGAGCACACTGTTTCATAAACATCTGCCTGTATCCCATGCTGACATGTCTTGTACTCAATTGTTATTTTCTCATCATTTGTGAGCAAATTTCTCATCAATTCGGTTGTCATTTAATCGCCTCCTGTATTTATTAATCAGCATAATATTCTGCCATAAATCGCATACCATTTTCTTCATTATCCTGAATATACTGTAATAGTTTCTTATCAAACCTATCATTCATATATTCAACAATTATTGGACATACCCAATATTGACTTCCCTCCTGAGGTTCCATATCCATTTCTAAAGCATCAAGATAATCCGAAGAATGAAATTTTATACTATCTATAACTGACAACAAACTCAAAAATATATCTGTAATATTTTGAAGTGTCTCTATAAGCTCTTTATCTTTATCTTCCTTTTTGTTCTGATATATATAATTATCCGTTACAAATCTAATGCCATTCGCATGGACATAATTATTTAACTTTCTGTCCTCTCTCAACCACTTATCTACAAGAAAATTTTCAAAAATATATTTGACTTTTTCATTATTACTTACCAAATATGATTTGTATTTTGATGTATCAAAAAATTTTTTTTCTATCTTCTTTGTTTTCTGAGCTTTCCAATACATTATAAATCCATTTTTCCATAGCTAGTTCTGCGTCTGTTTTTCTTTCACCTGAAACCAATATAGACACATCTAACTCTATCATTTTCATCATAGATTCCGAGTTTATGTTGAATTTTTCTGCTTCTTCATCCGTTAAACCATGTTTGTTCTGTATAACATTCAATACAAATAAATACTGCATTAAATCATCTCTACACTTCCGTAATAAAGTATACGCATCCGAATAGGCATCTCTATTACAACAAAAATCAATAGTCTCTAGGGTTTTACATATTGACATCATTGTCTCTCCGGATAACATATATGGTCCTTTTTTCCATAAGATACATCTACAGACGAAAATGCTGAATACTGCTAAACAAAAGAATATATACCATATATTTTCAATATCTTGGGAATAAAACTTATAATTAGTGTCTTCTATATCATCCATACGTTCTCCTTCGCATCCATTCAAACAGTTTATTTATATTTGCCACACACCTTCATTCTTACCATTTCCTTCATAACCTCTTCTATCTGCTTTGCCTTATCATATTCAATCAAGAATCCCATTTCAATATTTCCTTGCATTCCGTGATATGAAAGATTAGCTGACGACACCAGTGATTTCTTTACATCTGATACAATAAGTTTCGCATGCAATGCTGCCATCTTGTCATCTTCTTGCTTTTGATATTCATATATCTGTAAGAATCGCGAACGATATGACATCAGTCTGTCAAGCACTTCCTTCTGCTTTTCTGTATCATTCACATATAAACGAACATATACTCCTTGCTGGCTTTTTTTAATAATAACATCGAGCATTTCGGTAAAATAATCTGAGATTGAATAACCAGTTATAGTAAGACTCTTTTCTGTATTCTCTATCAGATTACGCATTGTATCTTTGGTTCTTAATGTTTTCACACGGAATGAATCTGGTGCAGTAAGAACAAGCTCTGCGTGTTCAATTTTCTTTGACGAATACATTTTCATGCAAAAGACTGATTATATCTGTTATCTCTTCTTCGGAAACAATTAGTAAAATTGTTTTCTAAGCTCTTCAATCACACAATAAAACTGTGCATTCTCTCCATTAACAGAATAATTTTCAAGTGCATCTACAATCAGACCTGCGATATATTCGATTTTTACACTTGTATTCCACATAAATCTCTCACCAATTCTCTGAAATATCCCATTTCCTCATGCTCCGGTACCGGTACAACTAATGCTCTATCAAGTAGGCGGTTACCATTTTCACATGCAGTTTCTGATATCATAGTACAAGAATGGCAGGCAGCCCCATTTAATCTCTCACTTGTCGGATTCTTCATAAAGCATTCTGGATCTGTTGTACATGTCAAACCATTCTCTAATGCCCCTTTTAAAAGCGGTAAAAACTTATTCATTCCACCTAGTTCAACAAGTCCACCTAGTGAGCCTTCCTTATCTGCCGCACCTGTATAAATTAAAATTCCACACATATTTTCACTACTATAAATGCGCTCATGTAATGCAGATGACGAATATCCTGACTGCATAGACATTTCCTTAATCAGCATATGTGAAAGTGTATGTAACAACACATACTCTGCATTTCTTGGTTTAAAATTCTCCCATCCTTTTTTCTGACAATATACTGCATAGCATTCCTCATATTTATCGGAACGAGATTTCACAGTCTCTATCTGCATCCACTGATTTATTTTTCCCTTATTTAATTCAATGAATACACCTTCACCATTAATTTCGACTGCCGGAAGCCATTTTTCTCCCGAAGAGCACTTCAATTTTACGATATGTGACTGCTCATCCACTTCTGGTTCTGGTGCTTCCAGTCTTGTAAAACCTGTCAAAACTCGTACTTCACGTAATCTATGTATTTTAATAATCCTAGAAATATACGCTTTTAAGCTTTCGCTCAAAGCAACTTCTTCCGCTTTAAAGTACTTAACATCATGTTGATACTCAACATCCTCATGATGCGTAATAGCTGCATACTCCATTTCTTTAAGTTCAATAAACTCTTTGATATTTTGGCTTAATCTATCATAGGCAGCTTTAAAGTCTTCATAAGAATATTTATCTCCAAAATACTTCTGATAAGCAAATGAAAGACCTGCCTCTTCTCCCATAGCCTCTACCAATGCTTCAATAGTTGCTCTTTGTGCACCCATGATATCATTAATAGGATTTGTCCAAGGCGGAATTGATATTGCATTTCTTGTGACTGTAAAATGCACATTAGATGCACCACGCTGGCTAGGTATTACACTCTTCTTACAAATTTTTCGTCTTTGCTCCTGGTCTATGTGGATGGTTTCCTGAACAGCATAGACCTGCAAATTTTTCTTTTTGCATTGCCCCAGACATATCTCTCCTTGCACCGCAATTACACTCAACACGGAGTTCTGCAAGTGATGAAGTATTGCCCGTTGATTTTAGGTACATATCTTCTTTACAACTTGTTTCTCCATGATGTACCCACCATCTCCAAGGGAAATCGTCCATATGCCCATCTTCGCATACTGTTATAAATCTCGAAGGATATGCTGGAAATCCACACTTAGGGCATTTCACTTCACCTTGATTCTTTTTGTACTGATCCAAATCAAAGTAATCTCTCATATCAAATAAAAATTTACAAGTTCCCTTTGAGCACACATGGTAGTATGGGAATGACACAACAGGAATATCCTCTTTTCCACCTGTCTTTGGCATAAAGAATCGTCGAACATTCATATAACTAGCCAATCTTGCATCTCTAATTTCTTTACCAATATTGTTAGTATCCCAGTACTCTATATCTAAAACTGTCAATGAATCATTTACAGCATCCATTATCGAGCCTGGTCCATATGTAGTTATTAACTGATTCGGACGAATCTCGCCCAATTTTTTATAAAAATTCATCAGACACCCTCCCAATAAAATACTGTTGACGACTGCTCAACATCACGCATAGAACTTAGTGTTGGTTTTTCTTTGTCTCCATAATATTCGCCATAATATGTAAGCAGCCTCTTCTTATCATCAGCTATTGTTGGAACAAAATAATATAGCTTTTCGTCTTTTGCAATGTTCTTCCAAGTATTGATAAACTCATCCATTTCTTTCTCCGTATCTACATAAGACGATGGTGCCGTTATCTTAACTCGCTCAAGAATTTTGTCTTTTATATCTTTGATTTGTTCATCAGAAATATCATTAATGTTTGATGCTCCACCATTATCAGCCATCGTCTCTACCTGTAATCTTAGTAAAGAAACTACCAATGCATGTAATACTCTGTCTCTAGCTCTGGCTGCAAATGGCGTTGCTGTAGTTCCTTCTACATATCTATACATCTGAGAGTGGAAACCAACAAAATTCTCATAATTAGACAAATCCCTTGGTCTGTATGGGTTGTAAACAGTAAAAATAATTCCTGGATGCTGTCGCCCCACACGGCTTGTAGCCTGAATATATTCAGAGTTCTGCTTTGGCTGACCTACAACTGACATAAGTCCTAAACGGTCAACATCCATACCTACCGCTATCATATTAGTTGCAATAACAACATCATAACAGCCTTGCTTCTTCTTGTTTTTATCATAAGAAATTGCTAACTTTTCAAGAACCTGCGCAATCTCCCATGAAGGTATACGAGATGTAATTTCCTTCTTTCCCTCAAACTGAGATACCTCTGTTCTGAGCTATTATATTTATTCTTTACAACACGAATACGGCTTGCTATATCATCGTCAAGAAGGCGCACTGCACCACCCAATTCTCGAATACTATTAAAGTACCCAATCAATGTGTAATATGGATCAATATAATCCTCATATTCCGGATCCTTTGCTATATCTAGTGCTGTTTGCAAAATAATTGAATACAAACGAATAAGAGTTGTTTTTACAGATTGTCCGCTCGCACATATACCAGCATATTGACGAAATGGCTTTTTTCCATCACTAATCATTCTACTGATTTTTTCTTCTGAAGCATCAACTAAATTTTCAGTTGGAAGCGGTACTTCCTTAATAAAAAATGAATCTCTTGTATCAAAGCCACTTGGCGGAAATTGTGCAAATTCATTTCTCCCATAAAGAAACTTAATCTGTTCCCCAGCATTTCTAATAGTTGCTGTTGAAACAATATACTTAGGGCGAATCTTCTTTCCATTCTTCTCAATACAACACATCTCTTCTACAACAGTTTCATATCCACCATAAATAGTTCCAAGAGGACCAGTAATTAAATGAAGCTCATCCTGTATAATTAGCTCAGGAGGATAGAATTGTTTACATGCAACTGTTTCAGCCTTTTCCAATCCCGCTGCGACATCTGCATTATGTCTTCCTGCATGCTTTTCTCCAATAGCAATATGTCCACATCTACTACAATATCTATCTGTTCTGCCAAATAGCAAACCAACTCGTTCAGACCATGGAAGTCTAGCAAATTTATCTACCGTAGAAATAATCACAGTAGGACACTTTGCATAAATTTCCTCATCAACAAGATAAACCGGTATGGTTCTTCCTGTTTTTAACGAAAACATACAATTCTTATCTGCACAATGAATTTTAACATTACTTTCCCTTTTCATTGATGTCATATTCATCCCGTGTGATTTCCTTACCGCAATAAGGGCATTTAATAATCTGCTTTGTAAGCTTCCTTATAAATTCTTTCTTCTTAACTGATCCGAATCACTGTATTCGCTAAATTTATTTGGGGTAACATTACCTCCAACCCAAAATCCAATTGAAATTCTTTCCTTACCATATAGTTCTTGGTTTTCTTCTCGCAGTCGTTCCATCGCAACAATAAGACGCATCAGTCTGTCTCTCTGCTGAGTTGTAAGTAAACGAAGCGTGTACCTTAAAAATACTGTTACTCCACCATCTTTCTCATAATCAGTTTCATCTGAAGCTGTCAGTCTCCTATATGCTATAGTAAAAGCAATCAGCCCTAAATATGCCTCTGTCTTACCACCACCAGTAGGGAAGTATAATAAATCAACAATATTTCGTTCCGGAGACTCACCATCCATAATCCCATACAAATTCAAAAGAACAAATGCAATCTGGAATGGTCTCCACTCACTGTGATCTTTCTTTCTTCCTTTTTCTGGCATATCAGTCATATAATCTCTTAAGCTGCAAGGAATGCCATTACCATAATCTTTTGAAAAAGCTGTAATACTTCTCTGTAAATACATTGCTTGATTCATAAATACAAACGCTTGATATACCTTATCATTGTTTTCAATCAAATCAATTCCAGCATTCATCCTACGATTTGCATCATTGCATTTATCAATAATAGTCTGACCTGTTGCCTTAAATTTATCATCATGCATAGCTTCGTCGTTTGTCAATGCATCTGTAATCCAACTTCCATACATTTCTGTCAATGTACGAAGATTCTGAATAACTTCTGACTTTTTCTTTGGTGAGCCCATCTGAAGCATCGAAAAGGCATGCTCCGTCATATCATCTATCTGTGCACTTACACTTGGAATTTCATAATCTGGAATAAATGATGATTTTATAGCAGTTGCATTTATCTCTTCTGCTTTCTTTTCCCAAGTAGCAGTACAACCTCTTCCTCTTGCATAAACTGGTCTGCCTTTATAATAATATTCATCCTCTAATTCAACTTTTCTACAGAGATATTCTGGTACAAAAATAGGACTCATCAAATCATCTGCTATAAGCATCTCCACTTGGAACATTACCTTTTCATATTCTTTTTCATCGCCATCTGACTTATCATTATTATGCAAATAAACCGATACCATCTTGTATCCATTGTCTAACTGCATCTTCATAACATAGATATAGATGTTTCCATTAGACTCAAGTGGAATCTGCTTCGAACGCCCCACCTGATTAAAATCGATTTCCACAACATCATTCATCTGCTCACGAATATATATGGTTATGTTTCTTCTTTTTCTTTATTCTCTGCATCTTCATTCTAAGGTTTCATCTATTACTTCACCTTGCACCTGTTCTGCATAATACTTTCCCCAATTAATATAAGCATTAAACCTTTTGAACATCATCAGAGACATAGAAAGACACACCTATAGAAGACGGCTTCTGAAAACCACCTTTTACTCTATCCTCTGGTTCCTCTTCTTCAAAATTCCTGCCTCCAAAGTTTCTCCATCAGCATCGAAATTCTTTTCTGTAAACTCTACATCATTGTAATTTTCATCTTCCGTTACATCTGTATCAGCAGGATATAATAATCCCGTAATATAACTACTCGTTGGTACTTCATTCAATTGTTCACAATCTGATGTTGGTCCTATTAAGTCTTTTTCGTACTGCATCTAAAATCTTCTGTCGAACAATAGCATTGTTTAAAATCCTTTATATCAGCCATCTACAACCTCCGTTTATTCTCCGTCTACTACAACAGGAATTGCCATACCAATTACATATTTGAATGTATTACCTACTATAATCTTATCCCCTGGCACTAGGCGGTACTCCCAAGTCTTTCCGTCCGCATCCACCTGTGATGCACATTCGCACCACTTAATTGCAGCCTTTGCTTTTTCCTGTACATCTTCATTATCTGTTTGATTTGCAGCCTTCACTTCAATCATATATTTCTTATCAGCCGTCTCTACTAAGAAATCAGGATTATACTGTTTTGCCGCCTTATAAAATAGTCCTAACTGATTCAAAGGCGGCTTTATAAATCTAATAACTTCTGAATCCTCTTCTAATACCACGGACAACCTTCTCTCATCATCACTATCAAATGCATTCTCTGCATAATATGATTTTTTATAGCCTTCAAACAAATATTGCTTAATATTTTTCTTATCTGGCACTTCCTTCTTAAAATTCAGTCGTCCATTTTCCTTCATATTCTTCGCAAATGATTTGAATATAATAAGGTCTTTCTGAACGTTAAATACAAACTCAGTGCTTTTCTTCCTTTGACGCATATATCTGTTTTCTTAAGTCTCTACTATAACAGTTGCATATCTACGGACAATCTTCTTTTTTTACTTCATCCGTACCTTCGATTAATGCGAGATACTGATCAACCACATCAAGAATAAATTCTGCATCATCAGAACTAAACTCTGGAATACTCTCCAATAAAGAAACTGCAAGCATATTCTCAGGATTTTCTACAATAAGTGCGTCTGCATCCAGCACTTGCAACAACCTACCATTACAGCGTCATACCTCTCGATTCTCGATGCCGCAACATCAAAATCCATAATGTTTCGCTTAACAGTAAAAGGTTTAAATATAATTGTTGAACTATAACTAATTCCAATTTTGGGAACAGATATAGCAACTTTCTTTAACTCTTCAACTTTCTTGATAAACTCTTGTTTTGCATATGGCAATACATTCTTACTACCAGATGACTTCTGTAAATCAATCTGCAATGAACCATCCCCCTGATGTACAGTAAATGATGTATCAACTGCATCAGTACCAATGCTCGTCTGTGTCATTTTGTAATCTGATGCTGTGCCATCACTTGTTTCTTTTCCATCATCGTTAGCAAAATAATCAAAAATAGACATCTGTCCACTATCACTTTCGGACTTCTTGGGTGCTACTTTCTTTGCAAATGCTTTCTGATACTCAGCAAACAGATTCTCCACCACATTTTCATTATTCAAATCTTGGTATGATTTCACTTTACTTTCGCATAACGCTTCATCAAATAATGAAATCTGCTGGTTCTCAACTGCTGGCTCTACCATAACTGTTTTTGTGTTCGGTATATCTTCCTCATCAAGATTTCTCTTCTTAAATACAGGGTTATTCTTGATATCATCAACAATTTCTCGATAATGGTCGTGAGCAACAATATCCAGGGTATCTAATTCCTCAATACCCGTTATCTCACCAAAAGGAAGCCTCAATCCTCTACCAATAGTTTGAAGTGCCAATATATCACTCTTTGCAGCATTAAGAGGGATAATTGTAAACAGATTATTTACATCCCAACCTTCTTTCAGCTTATATACATGCAGCACAATCTCAATGGGATTGGTATTTTTCTCAATGGTTAGTAATTTCTGAATGTTCTCTTCTGTCTCTGCACCACTTGTACTTGAGTCAATTTCAATAACCTTGCCAACATAACGGCCTCCAAAAAAAGCATCAGAATCTATTTTTTCTTTTTATTTTTCTAGCATGTGTTGTATCTTTACAAGCTATCAAAACAATCGGCTTTACCTGTTCTAACTGATTGTCTATACAATATTTACATACGATGGACTTTCTTCTCTCATGAAGCTTGATTCCATCTTTCAACTTCATTTCCTCTATATCATCATCTGAATATCCTGCTGTATTTGTTCTTCCCATAACAACCGGAATCTTCAAAAACTTCCCAGCTCCATCCTCTAATCCGTAGTGATAAATAATATTCTTATTTGTACTTTTAGGTGTAGCAGTATATTCTAATCCCAACTTGGAACTTGCATTAGAACTAGCAAAGACAACAAATACAGAAGGGAAAACGCCAGAATCTGTACAGGTATTAAATGATGCAATTGCAAAAGCAGAAGAGATTATTGCGTCAGGAAATATACTTCAAGAAGAAATTGACGCTGAAAGAGAAGCATTACTTGCTGCAATAAACGGATTAGAAGACATTGTTTTGGCAGATAAAACAAAATTAAAAGATTTGTTGGAAAATTCTCAAAAATATGCAGATAGAATTGATCAGTATACAGAGGCAACAGCTGATGCCTTTATGGCAGCAAGAGCTGCGGCACAAAAAGTATATGATACTGTTGAAGCAACACAGGATGAGGTAAATGCGGCATATAATTCACTTCGTCAGGCGAT
>ENA-OQAN01000592-OQAN01000592.1-human-gut-metagenome-genome-assembly--contig:-NODE-592-length-18643-cov-4.277166_pt1 | contig 18643 bp, 19 predicted proteins | sample MGYA00242735_ERZ504527 | MGnify/ENA primary metagenome ERZ504527 (study PRJEB26092, sample SAMD00036230) | human gut metagenome | host: Homo sapiens | study: EMG produced TPA metagenomics assembly of... | reverse complement strand
AAAAAAAAGAGCAAAATAGTCTAGTACTTTTGCACAATAATATATTGTTATATTGGCTAAAATGTGTTATTATTCTATAGTAATATATTAGATATTTTTTTATGAAGGTATTGGACAATGAGTAGCAATGATAGTACTGCTAAGGAGCAAAGCTTTCTATTTAATGTAAACAAAATATTTCTTGTCATCCATCTGCTGATGCTATTTATGTTTTCATCATTAGGTGTAGACTTGATGGCAGGAGTCAGTCTGATCAGCATATGCTTTTATTTCCTTGCATTCAGTCTGACAAAATCTGAAAAACTGAGCATATATGTTTATAGTGTGGCTGTTGAGATATTGCTTCATATGATACTTGCGGTGGTTTGTCTCGGAATTCAATGTAATTTCCAGCTTTTTTTGATCGATGCAATGTTTTTTCTTTTTGCCATGGATTATGTGGTCCTCAGGAAGAAAAAAAGAATCATGTCGCCATTCTGATTTGCTGTGTATATGCTATTGCTCTGATTATTCTTTATATGCTTGATGGCTTTTACACACCTTTATATAAGTTGGATTCTGTTGTTATTAAGAGTATTTCTATTGCTATGATTTCTTGTGTAGTTTTCTTGATAATAATATGTATGATGTGCCTTTTGCATTTTATGTCTTCCGAGGAGGGGGCAATGGAAAAGCAGGCACAGTTTGATGCGTTGACGGAGCTTCCAAATCGTTTCTATATGATGGCAAAGCTTAAGAATCTTTTTGAGGCTGACAAGCAGGGGGAATATTTCCTTGCAATGATTGATATTGATGATTTTAAGAAAATTAACGATTCATTCGGACATAATGTAGGAGATGATGCACTTAAGATGCTCGCTCGTACTATCGTAAACAAGGCTCGAGGTGTTGAGCTTAGCTATTGCAGATGGGGAGGAGAAGAGTTTTTACTTCTTGGTAAATGTGTCGACGGAGAGGTGCCTAAGAATTTTCTCGATGAGCTTCGTGTAGAGATTAATTCAAAATCCTTCTGGACATCTAAGGGCAGCGGAAGGATGACAGTGACCATAGGTGCCGGAAAATATAAAGTAGGGCAGGATTACAAGGAATGGATTAATTTTGTTGACAAACAACTTTATGTCGGAAAATGCACAGGTAAGAATAAGGTTGTATGCTGAGATATTTATATTGAAATTATATTGAAATTAAAAATTTTAGTTGCATGAAGTCAATAACTGTGATAAAATATTGTCTGTTCGTAAGATGCCGGCATGTCGGAATGGCAGACGATGCAGACTCAAAATCTGTTGGGCGCAAGCCCGTGTGGGTTCAAGTCCCACTGCCGGCACTATTTGCAAAACCCCGTAAATCCAAGATTTTCAGTAAAATCAAGGGTTTGCGGGGTTTTTCTTTACTTACAATCTTTCAAAAAATTAAAGAAATTAGGGTACTTTTAAGAAAAATTTGCCCCAAAATTGTACCCAAAAAGGTACCCAAAAATCTGCCATATAGGCTGTAATACCAGATAGTAAACAGGAGCATTATGATGATAAAAAAGATTTATAAAAAATATGAAATTATATTCAATGTTGTATTATTCTCGATTTTTCCGATTGCGGCTTTTTATCTTATGGAGTTCTACGAACATAATCCTTTTGAAGAAGTCAGATTTATGGCGGGATTTTTTAATATTATTTTGTTTGAGCTGATTGCCTGGATTCTTTATTTTATTACGGGCAGGGCAAAGTGGGCGCTTCGTGCAGTCTTTATAGTGGCTATGGTTTTTGGACTGATTAATCATTATGTTATGCTTTTCCGCTCGACTCCTTTTGTTCCATGGGATATTTTTTCAATTGGTACGGCGACAAGTGTTGCATCTAATTATGATTTCGCACCGACTGCAGGAGTAGTTGTTGTTACAGTTATATTTATAGCTCTTATTATGCTGATGCATTTTGTTGATTTCAGAATTAAGTGGAAATTCAGGTTCAGACTAATTCCGACTGTGCTTGGAATACTTGCGCTGTGCCTGTTTGTGAATGCCCTGCAGGATGAGGATTTCCAGACGGACAATTATCTGTATCCGTTTCTCTTTACACCGGCATATATGACAAAGGTGAATGGAATGGCAGTGACCTTTGCCATGGATCTTAAGTTTGTGGCGGTTGATAAGCCTGATGGGTATAGCAGACAGAAGGCTAAGGAGCTGCTTGACAGCTATTCCGGTACAGATGATAATTCAGATGCAGCTAATAATACTGCAATTACAGATAAAAGTGATTATCCGAATATTATAGTTGTGATGGATGAGGCATTTTCAGACCTGTCAGTGCTCGGTGATTTTGATACAAATACAGACTATATGCCGTTTGTACACAGTCTTGAAAAGGGCAATGAGAACACTATAACAGGATATCTGAATACGTCTGTATGCGGTGGAAATACCGCTGATACTGAGTTTGAGTTTCTGACAGGCAATACGATGGCTTTTCTGCCGGTAGGAAGCATTCCGTATCAGCAGTATATAAAGAGTAAGACACCTTCTCTTGCAAGCTATCTAAAGAGTATAGGTTACGCAACGTATGCACAGCATCCGTACTATAGCAGTGGATGGAACAGGGATACGGTCTATCCTCTTTTGGGATTTGATAATCTTTCGTTTATGCAGGATTATTCTAATCAGAGGTTTGTGCGCGAATATATAAGTGATGAGACATCCTTTGATAAGATTATTGAGACCTATGAGAATAAACCGGATGGCCAGCCGGCATTTATATTCAATGTCACTATGCAAAACCATGGCGGATACACAAATACTTACTACGGCTTTGATAATACGGTGACAGCAGATAAGCTTAATAATTCTGCACTTGACCAGTATCTTTCATTGATTAAGCTGACAGACGAGGATTTAAAGAACCTCATTGAATATTTCTCAAATGTGGATGAGAAAACCATAGTGGTATTTTTCGGTGATCATCAGCCAAATGATACTGTGGCAAGCTCTGTTCTTGCAGCAAACGGCATGGATTATAACAATTTATCCAATGAAGAGCTTAAGCTGCGTTATCAGGTGCCGTATGTTATCTGGGCAAATTATGATATTGATGAGGCTGCAGGAAAAGACACGAGCGTCAATTATCTGGCTGCAAACGTACTTAAAGCGGCAGGTGTGCCGACAAATGACTACCAGAGCTTTCTGCTTAAGCTGCAGGAGGAGTATCCAATTATATCAGCGGTACGCACGGATAAAACTGCAGATAAGACATTAGATAAAGCATCAAATAAATCAGACAAGGCAACCGGCAGCAAAAATAAGCAGGCCGATTCGGATATGCTAAACGATTATAAGCTTTTGCAATATTACAGACTGTTTGACTGGGAGGATAAGTGATGAATTTTGTTAAAAAACATCCACTTTTGACAGCGTTTTTAATTCCATTTTTCATATGTATAATCATCTGTATAGGAAATGGTGTGTATCCATTTGGCGATTACTGCCTTTTGCATATGGATTTGTATCACCAGTATCTGCCATTCTTTAATGAGCTGTGGGAGAAGCTAAGGAATGGTGCTAGCCTTATGTATACATGGAATATCGGGCTTGGCAGTGATTTTGTATCGGTATTTGCCTATTATCTGGCGAGTCCGTTGAACTGGCTTGTGGTGCTTTTTCCAAAGAGCCATATTATTGAGTTTATTGAGCTGCTTATCATTTTTAAGATTTCGCTTAGCGGAGCAACATTTTTCTATTTTTTGAAGGAACACTTTGTACTTCTTGGAAAGGATAACAGGTATCATAATAATACATTTGTGCCGGCATTTGTTTTTTCTACGGCATATGCACTTTCCGGCTTTGTAGCTGCGTATAGCTGGGATGTCATGTGGATGGATGTTGTGGCGGTTGCACCGCTTGCGATAGTAGGACTTGAGAAGCTTGTGCGGGACAAAAAGCCGGTGCTTTACTATGTATCACTGGCACTTTGTATATTGTCAAACTATTATCTGAGCATCATGCTTTGCATCTTTTTGGTATTCTGGTTTGCATGGCTTTTCTTTACGCAAAATGGCGGTAAAATGGCTGCAATTGTGAGATTTGCCGTTTACTCGCTTTTGGCTGGAGGCACTGCGATGGTGCTAATCATCCCGGAGCTTATCATTTTAAGCTACAGCGGTTCGTCGGGGATTGAGTTTCCAAAGCAGATAGAGTGGTATTTTAATATCTTATCGGAGGTCGGCAGGATGTGTACGACAGCAAGCGTCTATGAGGGGGCAGAAAACTGGCCGAATCTGTATGCCGGAGCCTTTAGTGTGATGCTTTTGATACTGTTTGTGCTCAACAAAAGGATTAAACCGAAGAAAAAAATAGCTCCCGTATTGTTTGTGTTGTTTTTCATGGCAAGCTTTGCCAATAAACAGCTTGACTTTATATGGCACGGACTGCATTTTCCAGATTCGCTGCCTGGAAGACAGTCGTATCTGTATGCATTTCTTGTATTGACCATAGGCTATGCTACAGTCAGAAAGTGGCGCGGCATAAGGGGCTGGCATGTTGGAGTGGCGGTTGTATTTGCATCGGCGCTTATGGCAGTAAGCACGATGTTTGCTGATGGGGATGTGACAGAGTATTATGCAGTTATCATAAGCATATTGTTTGTTGCGCTGTACGGTATTATGACAGTACTTTTAAAGCTTGCAGCAAGGAAAAACAGGGAGCTTTTGATGGTCATAACATGCGGTATTGCGATTGTGGAGCTGGCTGTCAATATGGCTGTGACAGGACTTGGATGTACCGGCAGAAGCAGCTACAATGCCAATGTGGACGATATGCAAAAAGCACTTAAGCTGGCAAAAGAGGATGCAGCTGACAACGATGTACCATTTTACAGAGTTGAGGATACAGGCCGACTTACTAAAAATGATGGCACACGATACGGCTATGCTTCCGGAACACAGTTTTCTTCCCTGATGAATATAAATGTGAGCCATTTTTATCAGGCGCTTTATATGGAGGGAGGCAAGAATTTCTACTGCTATAACGGTGCCACACCTGTCACGTCAGCCATGCTTTCTGTCAGATATATGGTTACAAAATCAATACAGCCACAGAATGAGCTGACTACACTTGTGGGAAAATGCGGAAATCACTATCTGTATCGGAATAACTACACACTTCCGCTTGGTTTTATGATGGATGAGGGAGTGATTGATGAGTGGAAGCCATCATCGTCATCGAAAATCTATTCGATTAATTCCTTTGGCAGGCTCCTTGGCGCAGCAGATGATACGCTGACCCTGACAGAGTGCACTCAGGATGAAAATCCGGGAACTACGACTCTACCTTTGACCATGACGGATATTATTATGCGGCATACGATTCGTGCAGCACTGATAGTCTGACATTCAGCCACGGAGAGTATGAGACCACATACTCGAAGACCACTCACAGGTATCTGTTTGACCTGGGATATGTGAAGGCGGGGGAGACAGTTTCCGTCACAAACACTGATGCCGATGCTGTACGATTTAATGTATACGAGCTTTCCATTGCTGCAGTTGAGAGTGCTTACAATACACTCAATGAGCAGACACTCTCGGTGGATGATTTTTCAGATACACACATAAGCGGACACATTGATGTGAAGCAGGCAGGACAGCTTGTGCTTTCTATTCCGAGTGAAAAGGGCTGGACTATGAAGGTGGATGGGAAGGATGCAGAGTATGAGGATTTTTCCGATACCTTTGTAAGCATTCATCTGGATGAGGGAGAGCATGAGATAGAGCTAAATTATGAGACACCGGGCTTAAGGCAGGTGCAGCTATAAGCGCAGTCTGTGTGGGTGTCTTTCTACTGCTTTTATTATTGCGTCAAATAGTTAAGAGACGCAGCCGTTTAAAGTTTAAAGCGAACAGTGACAGATAGCGAATGCACTGACAGACAACGCATACTGTTCATTTATGCGAAACACAGAATGTTCAAATTGTAATAGTATAATTCAATAATAAAAATAAAACAGGAGATTAACAAAATGAACAAACAAAACAAAAAAATCGCACAGGAAAAAAGAAGAATCGAGAGAGAGAAGGCAGAAAAGAAGGCAAAGGTTGTGAATCTGCTGAAATTCTGGGTGCCGGTAGTGGCAGTTGTCGTGGTAGTCATAGTGCTCATCTGGGCAGTTGCGACATCGGGAGGTTCATCGTCAAAGGCACTGCCGGTACGCAAGCTGCATCACAGACCACAGAATCTCAGGCATCAGAGACACAAAGCAGTGATTCACAGACCAAGGCAGCAACACTGAATACAGAGACAGACACGGTTGCAGAAAAAGGAGATAAGGTAAATATTGATTACACCGGATATATGGACGGAGAAAAATTCGAGGGTGGAAGCACTGATGGACAGGGCGCGGACCTAGTGCTTGGCTCAGGCAGCTATATAGATGGCTTTGAGGACGGAGTGGTAGGTCACAAGGTGGGAGAAACCTTTGATTTAAACCTGAAATTTCCGGATGATTATAAGGTAAATACGGAGCTTGCCGGAAAGGATGTTACTTTTGAAGTGACACTCAACGGCGTATACAAATAAAGAGGATAATACACATATATGGAAAAATCGTTTGAAGATGTGCTGGTACAGTTTTATATTGACCAGTACAGGGAGAATGCGAAGAAAAGTACAGGTAAACCTGTAAAGCTGGCACACTATATTCACAGGCTCAATAGCAAAGCAAAATCAATTAAATATGCGCGATTTTCAAAAAATGAGACTGTGGCACTCGACAAGCTGCATCAGGAAATAAAAAGGCTTGCATTGATTACCTACTATTCAAACAATAAGAATGCAAAGCATATTTTAAATAGAGAAATTATTCCGCAGCTCGTCAGGGTGGATATGGAGCAGTTTGATGAGAAGGAAGCAGAGTATCTCACAGAGGATTTTCTTAAGCTTTTGCGCAAGGAGTATATAGGTGCGATATGTACAAGGAGCATGAAGGTGCTTTACAATGAGTACCGCAGCAAGGAGCTTAGAAGAGAGATTGTCACGCTGGTTCCGGCTCGGCCGGAGCTGGAGTTTCCAAAAGCACAGAGCATGAAAAGGCGCTTCATACTCCATATAGGCCCGACTAACAGCGGTAAGACATATCAGGCACTTGAGAGGCTTAAGCTGGCGCAAAATGGAGTGTATCTGGGACCGCTTCGCCTTCTGGCACTTGAGGTATATGAGAAGATGAATGATGCAGGCATACCATGCACCATGCTTACAGGCCAGGAGTGTCTTGAGGTATCAGACAGCAGAATTACAGCATCGACAGTGGAGATGCTTGACTGTGATAAGGAATATGATATCGCAGTGATTGATGAGGCACAGATGGTAGCAGATGATGACAGGGGACATTCGTGGACCAGGGCAATTCTTGGTACACTTGCAGGAGAGATTCATATATGCATGAGCCGGTGGCAAAGGATGTTGTCATTCATCTGATTAATCTTTGCCATGACGAGTATGAGATAAGAGAGTATGAGAGAAAGACAGCTCTAAAGCTGGAGGATAAGCCGTTTTCATTTCCACAGGATGTGAGGGATGGCGATGCCTTTATCGTATTTTCAAAGAAGTCGGTACTCAATATAGCAGGGCGTCTTGAGGAAAACGGCATAAAGCCAAGTGTCATATACGGAAGTCTGCCGCCGGAAATAAGGCGAAGGCAGATGACGCTTTTTAATGAGAAAAAGACACAGGTTGTCGTGTCAACAGATGCTATAGGAATGGGACTCAATCTGCCGGTCAGAAGAATTGTATTTCTGGAGGTGGAAAAGTTTGATGGAGTATCAAGACGTCCGCTTGTCATCTCTGAGATAAAACAGATAGCGGGCCGTGCAGGCAGATTTGGTCTGTATGATACAGGCTATGTGACAGCTTTGGGACAAAAGAATCTGAATTATCTGAAGAATACGCTAAATATACCGGAGCAGGATATTGATATAGTAAGTCTTGGCTTCCCACAGGTGCTCCTTACAATGGATGCGCCGCTTGATGCGATAATTAAGCTCTGGCATGAGGCAGAGCCATCAGCACCGTTTAGGAAAATCAATGTCGATGAGATATTGTTTTTGTATGGATATGCGTATAAGGAGCGATACTTTATCGCAGATTTTGATGACAAATATCTGCTTTATAAGATGATTACATGTCCTATAGATATAAAGGACAGGGAGCTTGTCAGACAATGGCTGCGTTACTGCATGTCGTATACATCTGATATCTCTCTCGACAAGCCTGATAAGCATTCAAAGTATCAGGGGCTCATGAAATACGAATCCTATTACAAAAAGCTTGATTTGTACTATCAGTTTTCAGTCCGCATGGGCAAAATTGTGGAGGAGGACTGGCTTGAAAACGAGCGCGACAAAACACAGGCAAAGATTATGCAGCTTCTATCAAAGAGCAAGGATGAGTATATTATCAGATGCCGGTATTGCGGCAGAATACTTCCGATTGGAAATTCCCGCAATATTTGCAGGGACTGCTACAGCATGATACGCAGGTAGAGGGCAATAACCGGTTTAATATTGTTATGCGCTATAGTGTTAATTTTTGAGTGATTATTGAGTGATTACAGTCAAGCCGTTGAATTTAGCTGTCCAATGTGGCATAATAGAAATAAGACCAAAATATGAATGGAGGAATTTTTTATGGCAAATAATGAGTTACAGATTGCCGGCTCACAAGGCGAGCTTAGAATCCGTCCTTACGAGCACCACGCAAAGTATTATGAAACAGATCAGATGGGTATAATCCACCATTCAAACTATGTCAAGTGGATGGAAGAAGCAAGACTTGATTTGATGGATCAGATAGGACTCAACTACAGGCAGATGGAGGATATGGAAATCATAAGTCCGGTGCTGTCGATATCGGTAGAGTATCACAGTATGGTACATTTTGATGATACGGTTGTTATCTACACAAAGCTGCTTAAGTATAACGGAATCAAGATGGAGCTTGAGTATGTCATGAAAGATAAAGAGACAGGCGAGCTTCGAACTACTGCAAAAAGCAGCCATTGCTTTTTGAACAAATCCGGCAAACCAATCTCATTAAAGAGAATGTATCCGGAATTAGATACGAAATTTTTTGAATTTAAAGAGGCATAATAAGATGATACAGGATAGATTAAAAGCATTGAGAAGCGAGATGGCAAAGAGGGGCATCTCGCTGTATGTGGTACCTACTGCTGATTTTCATGAGTCAGAGTATGTAGGAGAGCATTTTAAGGCACGCAAATATATTACAGGCTTCACGGGATCAGCAGGTACCGCAGTCATCACTATGGATGAGGCCGGACTATGGACAGACGGCAGGTATTTTGTGCAGGCGGCTGCGCAGCTTAAGGATACCACTGTAAAGCTCTTTAAGATTGGCGAGGAGGGCGTACCGACAGTTGATGAGTATATAAAGGATACTCTTTCGGATGGCGGTGTAATAGGCTTTGACGGCAGAGTGGTAAATGCCGCATGGGGCAAAAGACTTTCAGAAATTGCAAAAGAAAAGCATGGCAGTATGTACGTAAATGAGGATCTGATTGACCTTATATGGACTGACAGACCACCTATGTCAAGGGAAGCTGTCATGATTTTTGACAATAAATATACCGGTGAGGATATAAGCTCAAAGCTTAAAAGAGTCAGAGAACAGATGGCACAAAAGTGCAACCCTTCATCTGCTGTCATCACTTTACGATATCGCCTGGCTTTTAAATGTCAGGGGAGGCGACATAAGCTATGTGCCTGTAGTGCTTTCATACCTGGCACTGTCACAGGACAGCTGCATATGGTTTTTGCAGGAAGAGGTTGTGACAGAGACTCTTAAGGCATACCTCGATAAGAATGGTATACAGACAAGACCTTACGATGATTTTTATGAATATGTGAAGCATATTGATGAAAAAGAGACAGTGCTTTTAAATACATCGATTGTAAATTACCGCATCTGCGACAGCCTGCCGGATGGTGTTAAGGTGATTGATGCGGAGGATCCTACAGTTGTCATGAAGGCCGTAAAGAATGAAGTACAGCTTGAAAATCTGCGCAAGGCGCATTTGAAGGATGCAGTTGCGATGTGCAAGTTCATGTACTGGCTTAAGACAAATATAGGTAAGATACCCATGACAGAGATTTCGGCTTCAGATTATCTTGCATCGCTTAGAGCTGGGCAGGAGGGCTTTCTTGATTTGAGTTTTGCCACAATATGCGGATATGCTGATCATGGTGCTATTGTGCATTACTCTGCAACAGAGGAGTCTGACAGGCAGCTTAAGCCTGAGAGTCTTCTTTTGGTTGATTCAGGCGGACATTATCTGGAGGGAACCACAGATATCACGAGGACCTTTGCACTAGGCCCTGTGACTGACGAGATGAAGGATATGTTTACGAGAGTTTGCCGCTCAAATATGAACCTGGCAAATGCAAGGTTTAAGGAGGGCTGCTCGGGCCTTAACTTTGATATTCTGGCAAGAGAGCCTTTATGGGAGATTGGCATGGACTACAATCACGGCACCGGACACGGTGTGGGCTATGTGCTCAATGTGCATGAGGGACCAAACAGCTTTCACTGGAAGCAGTACCCAGGCAGAACCGCAGAGCGTGTGATAGAAGAGGGCATGGTCACTACAGATGAGCCGGGCATCTATTTAGAGGGTAAATTCGGTATTCGTACAGAGAATGAGCTTATCTGCCGAAAGGGTGAGAAAAATGAGTATGGCCAGTTCATGTATTTTGAGAATCTGACATATGTGCCTATAGATTTAGATGCGATTGATCCAAATCAGATGACAGACAGGGAAAAAGGATACCTGAATGCTTATCATGCGAGAGTTTATGAGCTTGTTTCCCCATTTTTGAATGATGAGGAGGTCAAGTGGCTCAAGAAATATACAAGAGCTATTTAACATTACTGCCTGCACTGCAGTGTGACCGGCAGCGATTACAACAATATTAAGTAATAAGGAAAGTATAAAATGAGTGAAAAGCTTGTACTTATAGACGGACACAGTATTTTAAACAGGGCATATCACGGACTTCCTGATCTGACCAATTCAGAGGGGCTTCACACAAATGCAGTCTATGGATTTTTGAATATCATGTTCAAGATTCTTGACGAGGAAAAGCCTGACTATCTGACGGTGGCATTTGATGTGCATGCGCCGACGTTTCGTCACAGAATGTTTGATGCGTACAAGGGCACGAGAAAGCCTATGGACGAGGAGCTCAGGCAGCAGGTGCCTATGATAAAGGAAATGCTTACCGCTATGGGCATTAAAATCGTGGAAAAGGAAGGCTATGAGGCCGACGATATACTTGGAACATTATCTGTCAGGGCAGAAAAGGCCGGTATGGATGTCGCCATCATTTCCGGAGACAGAGACCTTTTGCAGCTTGCGACTGACCATGTCATGGTAAGGATTCCAAAGACAAAGAAAACAGGAACCGAGATAGAAAACTACAATACAGCAGATGTTATCGAAAAGTACGGCGTCACTCCAAAGGAGTTTATCGATGTAAAGGCTCTGCAGGGAGATACGTCTGATAATATTCCCGGGGTACCCGGTATCGGCGAAAAGACAGCAGGCGCACTTATAGCAAAATATCACTGTATAGAGGCAGTACATGAGGACGCTGAGAATGTAAAGCCGCCAAGGCTTCCAAGAATATAGTGGAGTACTGGGAGCAGGCGCTTATGAGCAAGGAGCTTGCGACAATCATACTTGATGCGCCGGTTGACTATGAATTTTCTGATGCAAAGCTTAGTGGCGGAGTAGAGTCGCTCTACACTGAGGAAGCCTTTTTACTGTGCAAGAGATACGAATTCAAAAACATGCTGTCACGGTTTAACGTGGAGGCTCCTAAAAACAATGCCGAGGAGCATTTTGTGGTAGTAAGGGACTTAAAGACTGCAGAGAGTGTGTTTGAGAAGGCAAAGGACAAGGAGGTCGCTTTTGCGGTAGTACCGGGAGAGTCTTTGGGAAACAGCGAAAGTGATGGACAGCTAAGTCTGTTTTCGGAGCCGGTTTCGAACGATTATCTTGCTGTTTCGATTTGTTTTTCAGAGGAGGACATTTATTTTATCTGTACAGGTGATGAGATTTCAAGCAGCTTCCTGGATGAAAAATTAAATACCCTGGAAGTAACGTCATGGATATCACCGGATTTAAAGACCAATCTGCACAGATTTAAGAGCAAAGAGATAAAGGCAGATGACAGAGGCAGATATTTTGACATGATGGTGGCTGCATACCTTATCAATCCGCTTGTCGGGGAGTATCCCTATGATGCGGTTGCAAAGGACTATCTGGGGCTTATGCTCTCATCTAAAAAGGATTATCTGGGAAAGCTTGATTTCACCCGGATGATGAAGGAGGATGAGAAAAAGGCAGTGGACTGTGCCTGCTACGAGGTTTATACTGCCTGGAAATCAAAGCCGGTTCTTTTGCAGAAGCTAAAGGAAATGGATATGCTCACTCTTTATAAAGATATCGAGCTGCCACTCGTTTTCGTGCTGTATGATATGGAAAATGAGGGTATAAGAGCTGATGGAATAAAGCTTAAGGAGTATGGAGACAAGCTTGCTGTTTCGATAACTGAGCTTGAAAAGAAAATATATGAGGCAGCAGGTGAAGAGTTTAATATAAATTCGCCAAAGCAGCTTGGAGTCATTCTCTTTGAAAAGCTTGGACTGCCAAATGAAAAGAAGACAAAGACCGGTTATTCTACTGCGGCAGATGTGCTTGAAAAGCTGGCACCGGAGTATCCGATTGTCGCGGATATATTGGAATACAGACAGCTCACAAAGCTAAAGAGCACATATGCTGACGGACTTTCGGGATATATTGCATCCGATGGCAAAATCCATACTACCTTAAATCAGACAATCACTGCGACAGGCCGTCTTTCAAGCACAGAGCCTAATCTGCAGAATATCCCGATAAGGATTGAGCTGGGCAAGCTTATCAGAAAGGTATTTCTGCCTGAGGAGGGAGATTTGTTTGTTGACTCAGACTACTCGCAGATCGAGCTTCGGGTGCTGGCAGCGCTTTCAGGGGATGAAAGGATGATGGAGGCCTTTAAGAATGGTCAGGATATCCACAGAAGTACAGCATCCCTTGTGTTTGACACACCGTTTGATGAGGTCACAGACCTTCAAAGACGAAATGCCAAGGCGGTAAATTTTGGTATCGTTTATGGTATCAGCGCGTTTGGTCTGTCTAACGACCTGGGTATCTCAAGGAAAGAGGCACAGGGCTATATAGACAGCTATTTTGTCAAATATCCAAAGATTAAGGAGTTTTTGGATCAGACGGTTTTGGATGCCAGGAAAAATGGCTATACAAAGACCATGTTTGGGCGTATCAGACCGATTCCAGAGCTGAACTCGAGCAATTTCATGCAAAGACAGTTTGGAGAGAGAGTTGCGATGAACTCACCTATTCAGGGTACAGCAGCCGATATCATAAAGATTGCTATGATACGTGTGCATGACAGGCTTCTTGACGAGGGCTTAAAGTCAAGACTTATCCTTCAGGTGCATGATGAGCTTTTAATTGAGACAAAGGAAGCTGAGAAGGATAAAGTGATTAAGCTTTTGGAGAAAGAGATGCGTGGTGCGGTGGACATGAAGGTATCCATGGAGGTGGGCACCGAGTGTGGCTATGACTGGTATGATGCGCATTGATGACAGAAAAGGAAACAGTATGATTTTTATAGGAATAACAGGTGGTGTAGGTGCCGGAAAATCGGCAGTGCTTAGCTATCTTAAGGAACTTGATGGCGTAAGGGTCATGCTCTCCGATGAGATAGCACATGAGCTGATGGAGCGGGAAGCGACTGCTACAACAGATTAAAGGAATTGTTTGCGGGCGAACCGATATGGCTTGAGGACGGGCATTTTGACAGACCGGCACTTGCCGGAGTGATTTTTTCGAATGATAAAAAAAGAGAGCTTCTAAATGAAGTAGTGCATCCTGCAGTAAAGGAATATGTGCTTAATGCAGTTAAAGAGGCAAAAAAAGATGGTCTTTTCATGCTTGTGCTTGAAGCAGCACTCCTTATAGAGGAGGGATATGGTGAAATCTGCGACGAGCTGTGGTATATTTATGCAAGTGAAGAAGTCAGAAGAAAAAGACTTAAGTCATCAAGAGGCTATTCAGATGAGAAGATAGATAGTATCTTTGCAAGCCAGCTTAAAGAAGCTGAGTACAGAAGGCACTGCAAGGAGGTTATCGATAATGATGGAGATATCGAAAACACGATAGCTTCAATAAATAAAGCGCTTAGCAAATACAAGGAGTAGTGGAAATGAATAATGTATTCGGTTTGGATATTGGTACAAGAAATGTTGTAGGAACTGTCGGCTATCAGACTGATGACAAGGAATTTGTGGTTACAGCACAGTATGTCAGGGAGCATGAGACCAGAGCGATGCTTGACGGTCAGATACATGATATAGGCAGGGTGGCAAAAACCATTAAGGAAGTAAAGGACGAGCTTGAAAAACAGACAGGACAGCCACTTGAAGAGGTGTGTATAGCAGCCGCAGGACGAGTATTAAAGACTGTTACGACGCATGTGGAGTATGAGTATGCGCAGGAGTCTGTGGTGACCGGCGAGGATGTCCATACGCTTGACCTGCTTGGCATAGAAAAAGCACAGGAGGCACTCAAGGAGGTTAACGATACAAGCTATAAGTTTTACTGTGTGGGATATTCTACAGTCAAATTCTTTTTGAATGATGAGGTGTTTATCAGCCTTGAGGGGCATAAGGCAAACAAAATAGGCGAGGATATCATAGTTACATTTCTGCCGGAGGATGTGGTAGACGGACTGTATGCGGCAGTGGGACAGGCCGGGCTTAGTGTAGCCAATATGACATTGGAGCCTATCGCCGCTATCAATGTGGCAATTCCGGAGAACTATCGTATGCTTAATATCGCACTTGTCGATGTGGGAGCCGGAACGAGTGATATCTCAATCACAAGAGACGGAAGTATCATAGCCTATGGCATGATACCGCATGCAGGAGATGAGCTGACAGAAGTTATTGTGCAGCATTTCCTCGTGGATTTCAATATGGCGGAGAGCATCAAGCTTCAGTCTACGACAAGTGATACGGTTACATACAAGGATATCATGAGCATCGAGCACACAATTCCTGCAAAGGATGTCTGGGATGTGGCAGCACCTGTTGTTGATAATATTGCGCAAGAGGTATCGACTAAAATCAGAGAGCTAAACGGTGACAAAACAGTGAGTGCCTGCTTTGTAGTCGGAGGCGGAGGCAAGATACACGGCTTCACGGAAAAGCTTGCGGAAGACCTTGACCTGCCGGAGGAAAGAGTCGCTCTAAGAGGTGAGGAAGTGCTTGGCGATGTGACCTTTGAGCAGGAGGATATTAAGAAGGATCCGCTTCTTGTCACTCCAATTGGTATATGTCTGAATTATTATGACCAGAGAAATAATTTTATCATGGTCAGATTCAACGGTGAGAGAATAAAGCTCTATGACAATAACAGGCTTACAATAGTCGATGCGGCGCTTCAGGCGGGATTTCCAAACGATGAGCTGTTTCCAAAGCGCGGCACCCCGATAAACTTTACGGTAAACGGTGTGGCAAGGCTTGTAAGAGGCGAGGCCGGAGATGGCGCAGTAGTGACCATGAACGGAAAGCCAGCAAGCATCAACACACCGCTTGAGCCAAACAGTGAGATAGTCATCGAGCCGTCCACAGCAGGAGAGGCAGCAGTGTATAAGATATCGCAGCTTGATGAGTACAATCATTCTGTCATTACTTTTATCATAAACGGCAGAAGGGTTTCATGTCCTAGGTTTGTCCAGGTAAACGGAGAGCTTGAGCCGGAGGATTACAGCATCAGGGAAAATGATGTGATTGAGACAAGAAATTACTATACAGTGCGCCAGATTGCGCAGTTTATGGATCTCGTTATTGACACAGACCAGATGATATTTGTAAACAATGAAGAGGCAGATCTCGACACTCTTGTATACGAAAATTTCTCTGTTGAGTGGAAAACAGATGAATATGGTGTTGCAAGAATCGACAATAACAATTATAATGACACACAAGAGTCTGATTCAGATGATGCTTCGGTCTTAGCTGAGCAGGATGCAAACAGCACAGAGTCAGACAACACAGTGACCGGAACATCAGAGCAGATGATGAATCAGGTGCTTGATGAGCTGCATGATGATTTTGCTAAAGAAGCTGAAGCATCTGCTGTGCCGGAAAACGAACTGCCGGAAAATGAATTGCCAAAAAATGATATACAGGAAGATATACAGGAAGAAGACTCATCAAAAAATACAGTTACAGTAATTGTAAACGGTGAGCCTGTAGAGCTGTCCGGCAAGGATACATATATATTTGTCGATATATTTACCCATATCTCATTTGATTTACAGGCAGGAAAGGGCAGGGCAATAGCCACTGTAATAAATGGCAGAGATGCCCGGTTTTCCGAGGAACTTCATGAGGGAGACAAAATAGAATTATACTGGAAAGAGAATTAACATGTTAGAATTATGCAGCATTGCCAGCGGCAGCAGTGGAAACTGTATATGTGTGGGTACGGATGATTGTCATGTGCTCATAGACGCGGGCATCAGCGGTAAGAAAATAGAAAACGGACTGAATGAATTTGATATGACGGCCACAGATATGCAGGGGATTCTCGTGACACATGAGCATATAGACCATATCGCAGGGCTTGGTGTCATGGCAAGACGCTATCATATTCCGATTTATGCAACAAAGGCCACAATCGGGGCCATAAAATGTACCAAATCCGTTGGAAATATAGATGATGAGCTTTTTCATCCTGTTGAGGCAGGCGTCGATTTTACAATAGGCGATATAGAGTTTGAGCCGCTTCACATATCACACGATGCGGCTGATCCTGTCGCGTACAGATTTAAAAACGAAAATCATGCGATGGCGGTCGTGACAGACCTTGGCACGTATGATGATGCACTGGTTTCAAAGCTTCAGAACCTGGATGGGCTGCTGCTTGAAGCCAATCATGATATAAATATGCTCCAGACAGGGGCATATCCGTATCCGCTCAAGCGCAGAATCATGGGTGACAGCGGACATTTGTCGAATGAGAGAAGCGGGCAGTTGTTATGCGAGCTTCTTCATGATAAATTTGGCTCAGTAATACTGGGACACCTTAGTAAAGAAAACAACTACGAAAAGCTGGCGTATGAAGCGTCAGGCTTGAGGTCACAATGGGAGACAATCCATATAAGGCAAGTGATTTCCCTATGTATGTGGCTAAGAGAGACAGGGCATCAGACCGCATAGCCGTAGAATAAGAGAACAGGAGAATAAGTTGTTATGGATAACACAAAGAACAAAGTAATCATCACAGTTGTCGGAAAAGACACAGTAGGAATCATCGCAAAGGTATGTACATATCTGTCAGAGGGCAGTGTAAACGTGCTTGATATTTCACAGACTATTGTTTCAGGTTATTTCAACATGATGATGATTGTTGATATGGCAAATGCTACAGCTTCATTTGCAGAGATTTCTGACCAGCTTGATGCACTTGGAGAAGAAATTGGTGTAACAATAAAGTGTCAGAAGGAAGAAATCTTTGAGATGATGCATCGAATCTAGTTTAGCATAAAAATGTCATACACAGTTAAAGGAGAACAGCAAAATGATAAATATTGGTGAAGTAATTGAGACCAATGACATGGTGGAAAAGGAAAATCTTGACGTGCGTACAATCACACTCGGTATCAGCCTGCTCGACTGTATAGACTCAGACCTTGCAAAGGTAAATGAGAATATCTACAACAAGATTACAACACTTGCAAAGAATCTTGTAGCAACAGGAAAAGAGATAGAGAACAACTACTGTATCCCTATCGTAAACAAACGTATTTCAGTTACACCTATCGCCCTTGTCGGTGGTGCGGCCTGCAAGAGCTCAGAGGATTTTGTTACCATAGCAAAGACACTCGACAAGGCGGCAAAAGAGGTGGGAGTCAACTTCATCGGTGGATACTCAGCACTTGTGTCAAAGGGAATGACAAAGGCGGATGAGCTTTTAATCAAATCCATTCCTCAGGCAATGCTTGAGACAGATCTCGTATGCAGCTCTGTAAATGTCGGCTCTACAAAGACCGGAATCAACATGGATGCAGTAAAGCTGATTGGTGAGATGATAAAGGAGACAGCAGAGGTGACAAAGCACCTTCCTGTATCAGGCTGTGCCAAGTTTGTAGTATTCTGTAACGCTCCTGATGACAATCCGTTTATGGCAGGAGCCTTCCATGGTGTGACAGAGGCAGATGCCATCATCAATGTAGGTGTCAGCGGACCGGGAGTAGTAAAGACTGCTCTTGAAAAGGTAAGAGGCGAGAACTTTGAGGTGCTCTGTGAGACAATCAAGAAGACAGCCTTCAAGGTTACACGAGTAGGACAGCTTGTGGCAAAGGAGGCTTCAAAGAAGCTTGGAGTGCCATTTGGAATCATAGACCTCTCACTTGCACCTACACCGCTATCGGAGACTCTGTAGCAGATATTCTCTGCGAGATAGGCTTAGAGAGTAGGACGGAAGCACCGGGATCCAGCCCTCCGGAGTCC
>ENA-OQAN01000591-OQAN01000591.1-human-gut-metagenome-genome-assembly--contig:-NODE-591-length-18704-cov-3.648329_pt1 | contig 18704 bp, 19 predicted proteins | sample MGYA00242735_ERZ504527 | MGnify/ENA primary metagenome ERZ504527 (study PRJEB26092, sample SAMD00036230) | human gut metagenome | host: Homo sapiens | study: EMG produced TPA metagenomics assembly of... | reverse complement strand
GTCTCTGGTGCGGACTCCTTCTATGGCCCACTCATCTCCGTAATAAACAGAGGGAATGCCCGGAAGCGTGTAAAGCAGCAGCCATGCCAGAGGAAGGTGAGCTTTTTTCTTTTAATTTGCTGGCGATCCGGTTTTCATCGTGATTGTCTAAAAAGGTATAAATCTGGCGCCGATATTCTGAAGCGTCGTACATTGTGGGCAATTTCAAAAAAGTTGTGATCATTCAGACCGGAATAGAGGCTTTTGTGCAGCTCGTAATTGGTCACAGAATGAAGCATTTCATCATTGACCCATCGAGAGTATTCTCCGTGAATAACTTCTCCCATCAGCCAGAAATCTTTTTTCATGGGAGCAGTGGCTGCACGCATCTCCTTCATAAACTGGAAATCCATTACATTGGCGCAGTCCAGACGGATTCCGTCAATATCAAAGGTATCAATCCAATAACGAATCACATCAAATAAATACTGTTTTACCTCCGGATTCTGCAGATTCAAACAGGGAAGCTCATAGTGGCCCTGCCAGGCTTCGTAGCTGAAGCCATCGTGGAAGGGACTGTCCCAGCCGAAATTTACACCCCTGTACCATCCGCAGTAGGGGGAGTGTTCCCGTTTTTCCTGAATATCGCGGAAAGCAAAAAATTCACGTCCTGTATGATTGAAGACTCCGTCTACTACAACGCGGATGCCGGCCTGATGGCATAGTTTGACAAAATGGATAAAATCTTCATTATCCCCCAGGCGGCGATCGGTCAGGCGGTAATCCCGGGTGTCATAGCCGTGGGAAGAGGATTCGAACAGCGGCCCAATATAGAGGGCGGTGCAGCCTAAATCCTTCATATGGGGAACCATTTGTTCAGCTCTTCAAAACGGTGAACAACGGGAGTATTCGGGCTGTTTTCAAGGGGAGCCCCTGTCATCCCCAGAGGATACATGTGATAAAATACAGCTTTTTCATACCAAGTAACCATAGCTTCAGTAAAGTCCTCCTGAGCAGACGGAAAACCCGGCAGATTTTGAAACGTTTTATGAGGAATCACAAAAAGCACCACCCCATTTTGAAACAGCCATAACAGGATATCTGAAAATTGGAACATATCAGATGACAGATATTATAAAGGCGTGGGATTATGCAGAAAATGAATTGCAGATACAGTTGATGAAAGTTATTTCACCCGATGGAACAGTGCTGGAAAATAAATTGGATTTTCAGATGCCGGGGGTGTATGAAGTAAGTGTGATGACAGAAGATCATGATAACAGAGTCAGATATGCCGTGGTAAATATACCGGTAATGAATGACAGATAAGGTGGAAAAGTGAAAAACATGATAACTATGATGATTAGAATCGTAATTGGTGCAATAACAATTCTGATAATATTAACGGTAACCGGCCGTATGAATTACGCTACAGAGCTGGAAAGCCAGCTTCCGGCGGTTGTAGAAAATATACTTTGTAATGTAAAGATAAAACAGTTGTATAATGTAGCCGATAATCAGGAATTTACCGCGGATGTGACAGAACAGATTGCAAAGGAGCTGGATGCCCAAACCGGTATTGTAATGCGGATCATGGGAGCTGATAAGGAGAAGGGACTATTTTCTGTGGGAGTAGATAGAACGTTTGTGCATCCGAATGGAAAAACCGGTACTGTGAAATGCAGCCGGACTGTATTGGCAGACAAGTTGCAAATAGTAGAAATTCAGAAATATTATGTACAGTTTTATAAAGATGCAGATAACAGTGAATGTTATAAAAAGTACTGTGTGACGGAAGGAGATACGATCAGTGCACCCGCAGTGCCAGAATACAAAGACAGGGAGTTCGCAGGCTGGCAGGACGACAAGGGATATGAGGCAGATTTTTCACAGCCGGTCGAACAGAACCGGAATTATTATGCTGTCTGGAAATAATATTTACAGAGACACAAAAGAAAAACAGCCGCACCCTATAAGCGCGGCTGTGAAAACGGTAATGCATGATGATAAATCTGTGTGTGATTTATAAAGATTGCTTTGCAAGATTTTTGTTTGCAGTTGAGAGCATCAGTTTGATACGGTTCAACTGGTTTACTTCACTTGCACCCGGATCGTAGTCAATGGCAACGATATTTGATTCCGGGAAACGGTGGCGCAGCTCTTTGATAACACCTTTTCCTACAACGTGGTTCGGCAGGCAGGCAAATGGCTGTGTACAGACGATGTTTGGTGTACCACTGTGGATCAGCTCCATCATCTCGCCGGTTAAGAACCATCCTTCACCGGTCTGGTTACCTTCGGATACGATATCTCTTGCATAATTTGCAAGATCGTCGATATGAGCAGGCGGATCAAAATGCTTACTCTTTTCAAATTCATCTCTGGCAGCGCTTCTTAACCATTCAAAGAAATTGATGCCAAGTCGTCCAATGCGTTTGGACTTTTTGCTGAAACCGAGGTTGTCAGCCTTAAATCCGGTGTTATAGAAGCAGTAGAGCAGGAAGTCGGTCAGATCCGGCACGACAGCTTCTGCGCCTTCGGATTCTAACAATCCGACTAAATCGTTGTTTGCAGCAGGATGGAATTTTACTAAGATCTCTCCAACGACGCCGACACGCGGTTTTTTCACATCTACACGGTCAAGGTTGTCAAAATCGCGGATGATCTGACGGCACATCTGCTTAAATTTGCGGTGGGACAACAGTTTATCTTGTGTGATAAAGGAGATTACTTCTTTTTTCCATTTCTCATGCAGTGCATTCGCAGATCCTTTTACTGCTTCATAAGGACGTGTGCGGTACAGACAGCGAAGGAAAATATCGCCAAACTCTAATGCATATAGTCCGTGCTGGATCAGTGAAGGCGTCAGTTTAAAGCCAGGATTGCTTTCAAGTCCGCTTAAGTTGATGGAGATTACCGGTACATTCGGATATCCTGCTTTTTCAAGAGCACGACGTATAAAACCGATGTAGTTGCTGGCACGACAGCCTCCGCCGGTCTGCGAGATCAGGATCGCTGTTTTGTTCATGTCATAATTTCCGGACATAACAGCACTCATAAGCTGTCCGACCACAATAAGTGACGGATAGCAGGCATCATTATTTACATATTTTAATCCGACATCCACACAGGTGCGGCTTGGAACATCCGGTACCACCAGGTTATAACCGGCTGCACAGAATGCAGGTTCTAACAGCTCAAAGTGGATCGGTGACATCTGCGGACAGAGAATTGTATAATTTTTACGCATTTCTTCCGTGAAAACAACTCTGTTATAGTTGGAAGGAATAATTGTCCGTTTTGTCTGTTTCTTCTCACGCACACGGATGGCGGAGAGCAGGGAACGGATACGAATCCTTGCAGCACCTAAGTTGTTAACCTCATCAATCTTTAAGCATGTGTAGATCTTGCCTGATTTTGTCAGGATGTCGTTGACTGCGTCGGTGGTAACTGCGTCTAAGCCACAACCGAAGGAGTTCAACTGGATCAGATCAAGGTCATCCCTGGTTTTTACAAAGTTTGCAGCCGCATACAGACGGGAATGATACATCCACTGATCCATAACGATCAGAGGGCGTTCCACTTGATGAAGGTGAGAAACGGAGTCCTCAGTCAGTACGGCAATACCATAGGAATTGATCAGTTCCGGGATACCGTGGTTGATCTCAGGGTCAACATGGTATGGACGTCCTGCTAATACAATACCGCGTTTGCCGGTTTTCTCCATATAAGCTAAGACTTCTTCACCTTTTTTCTGCATTTCCATGCGGACAACAGCAAGTTCTTTGTAACCTTCGGAAACAGCGTCACGGATCTCTGATTCCGGGATGGCAAATTCCGGTGCACCAAAGGTTTTTACAAGCTGGGAAGATAAAGTTTCTTCGCTGGTAAATGCCATGAATGGATTATAAAAACGTACCTTGCCGGAAGTGATATCTTCCACGTTATTTTTGATATTTTCCGCGTAGGAGGTTACGATCGGGCAGTTGTAATGGTTGTTGGAATCCGGAAATTCATTGCGCTCATAAGGTACACATGGGTAGAAAATAAAGTCTACATTCTGATGGATCAGCCAGGTCACATGTCCATGTGCAAGTTTTGCCGGATAACACTCGGATTCACTTGGAATTGAGTCAATGCCGAGCTCATAGATTTTTCTGGTGGACTGTGGTGACAGTACAACGGAAAATCCGAGTTTTTTGAAAAAAGTAGCCCAGAACGGGAAATTCTCGTACATATTTAAAACTCTTGGGATACCTACTGTTCCACGCAGGGCTTCTTCCGGCTTTAAGGAGGGTAGTCGAATAAGCGTTTATTCTTGTATTCAAATAAGTTCGGAATATTTTCTTTGTTTTTTACGCCGCCGACACCGCGCTCACAGCGGTTTCCCGTGATATACTGGCGGTTTCCAGAGAAACGGTTGATCGTCAGCAGACAGTGGTTGGTACAACCCTGACATCTTGCAAGTTTGGTATCAAAAGTTAATGCATTGATCTCGTCGATGGAAAGCATCGTTGTCTGATAGTCAGCTTCATGACGTTCTCTTGCGATGAGAGCAGCTCCGAAAGCACCCATGATACCTGCGATATCCGGACGGACACATTCACAGCCGGAAATCTTTTCAAAACTGCGGAGCACGGCATCATTGTAAAAAGTACCACCCTGTACGACGATATTTTTTCCGAGCTCACTTGCATCGGAGAGTTTGATAACCTTAAATAAAGCATTTTTAATGACGGAGTAGGCAAGTCCGGCAGAGATATCTGCTACGGAAGCTCCTTCTTTCTGTGCCTGCTTTACTTTAGAGTTCATGAATACAGTACAGCGTGTTCCAAGATCAATCGGGTTTTTGGCAAATAAAGCTTCTTTTGCGAAGTCCTGTACAGAAAAGTTTAAGGATTTTGCAAATGTTTCGATAAAAGAACCACAGCCGGAAGAACAGGCTTCGTTTAACTGTACACTGTCTACCGTCTGGTTCTTGATCTTGATACATTTCATATCCTGACCACCGATGTCTAAGATACAGTCTACCTCAGGATCAAAAAATGCCGCTGCATAATAATGGGCTACCGTTTCTACTTCACCATCGTCTAACATCAGCGCTGCTTTTAAGAGAGCTTCACCGTAACCGGTAGAGCAGGAGTGTACGATATGTGCATTTGCCGGAAGTTTTTCATAGATCTCCTTGATGGAACGGATCGCAGTGGAAAGCGGGCTTCCGTTGTTGTTGCTGTAAAATGAATACAACAGGGAACCGTCCTCGCCGACGAGAGCGATCTTTGTTGTTGTGGAACCGGCGTCGATACCGAGATAACAGTTGCCTTCGTAGGTGGAAAGATCACCTGTCTTTACATTGTGTCCGTCGTGGCGGGCACGGAAGGTATCGTATTCTGCCTGATCTTTAAATAACGGATCAAGACGTGCTACCTCGAATTCCATATGTATATCAGAGTTTAATTTCTCAAGCATGGAAGAGAGAGTGGTATTCTGTTCCGGTTTGCAGTTTAAGGCAGAACCGATCGCTGCATAAAGATGCGAATTGTCCGGCGTGATCGCATGCTCATCATCTAAGTTTAAGGTGCGGATAAATGCAACTTTTAACTCAGATAAAAAGTGGAGCGGACCACCTAAGAATGCAACGTGGCCGCGGATCGGCTTACCACAGGCAAGACCACTGATCGTCTGGTTTACCACCGCCTGGAAAATAGAAGCAGAGAGATCCTCTCTTGTGGCACCTTCGTTGATCAGAGGCTGGATGTCTGTTTTGGCAAAAACACCGCAGCGGGCTGCAATCGGGTAGATTGCTTTGTAATTTTTCGCATATTCATTCAGACCGGAGGCATCTGTCTGAATCAGGGAAGCCATCTGGTCAATAAAAGAACCGGTACCGCCTGCGCAGATACCGTTCATACGCTGTTCAACGTTACCGCCCTCAAAATAAATAATTTTTGCGTCTTCACCGCCGAGCTCGATCGCAACGTCTGTTTGTGGAGCATAGTGCTGTAAGGCGGTAGACACAGAGATAACTTCCTGTACGAAAGGAACATCTAAGTGCTTTGCAAGTGTAAGTCCGCCGGAACCGGTGATCATTGGAGCAACCTTCCGGTCACCGAGCTGATCGAATGCTTTTTGGATCAGAGAAGAAAGCGTTTCCCGTATGTTGGCAAAATGTCTTTCATAATCGGAAAAGAGCAGATTGTCATGCTCGTCGAGCACAGCAACCTTTACGGTGGTAGAACCGATATCAATTCCAAGTTTGTGAAGCGTATTATTTTCCATAATTTCCTCCAGTCAGTAACTCCGGAAAATCCGGATAATATATAAATAAAGTGGCTGTTTCTTCTTATTAAAAAGAATGCCGGGCAAAAGCCAAGCAAAGTACATTATACGACATGATTTTACAAAAGACAATGTGCAAATCGGGGAAAAATATAAACTTTTTATGAATAAAATCAGCCTGGATTGACAAAGCACAGGCATACGGATATACTGAAAAAAGTAGTGTTTTCAAAGAAAGGTTAGGGTTTTATCCGATGAACTGGTTAAATAAATTAGAACGTAAAATTGGTCGTTACGCTGTTCCAAACCTTATTATATGGCTGATCGGAGCCTATACGATCGGCTATGTATTCGGAACCGTATCGCCTGGTATTTTAAGCTATCTGACACTCAGTCCCTATCATATTTTACATGGACAGATCTGGAGACTGGTGACATGGGTGTTTATGCCGACAGAGTCCAATCTGATCTTCTTACTGATCATGGCATTGTTTTATTACCAGCTTGGCATGGCACTGGAACGTACCTGGGGAACCTTCCGGTTTAATGTCTATATTTTCGGTGGAATGATATTTACCGTGATCGGTGCATTTGTTCTGTACGGTATTTATTATGCAATGAATGCATCTGTAATTTCGCAGATGCCTGCACTGGCGGCACAGTTATCTTATTCGATTGCGTCGGGATTTTCCACAAACTATATCAATATGTCCATTTTTCTTGCATTTGCCGTGATGTATCCGGATATGCAGGTAATGCTTTACTTCATTATCCCAATCAAGATGAAATGGATGGCGATTGTTTATGCGATACTGACGCTTTATGAGTTTATTGTCAGTGGATGGGCCGGCAGAGTGGCAATCTTTATGTCCCTGCTCAATTTTATCATTTTCTTCTTTTCAACGCGGAATTTCAAACGTTATTCGCCGCATGAAATACACAGGAGACAGCAGTTCAAGTCCCAGATGCGTCAACCCAGACCGGGTTCCGGCATTACCAAGCACAAATGTGCGATTTGTGGCAGGACAGAACTTGATGATCCGAATTTAGAGTTCCGTTTCTGTTCAAAGTGTGACGGCAATTATGAATATTGTCAGGATCATCTGTTTACACATAAACATATTAAAAAAGGTTAAATAATATGACAGGCCGGATGGTATTTCAAAGCGAAATATCATCCGTTTTTTGAATGATGGCACAAAGAAGATTAGATTTTAGGTGTGATTTGTTTCAGGTTCTGTCAGAATAAATGCAGATAAAGGAGAAAAATACAATGATTCAGGATATATTTCCGATGCATCTTAGTAATGAATATCACAAAAAGGTACCACAGGCAGACAGTTTTCTTATGATCTTTAAAGATAACCGTATTCTGGCAAAAAATGATGGTCAGGTGTGTTATCTGACCTATAAAGAACTTTCTGAAATCTGTCGTGGGATGGGAAAGGAAATCCCTGCATGCGTTTATCTTTTTTCCATCGGGGAGGATGATTATTTTCTGACAGATCCGGGGGAAGGGATAGAGGTGCTGGGATTTGTATACTATAAAATGTTTGAGACACGCACCATGCAGCCGAAAGAGCGGGTGCTTGCAGCTGCGACCGCATGGCATCTGTATGTCTGGTACCGCGATAATGCCTATTGTGGGAGATGTGGGCATAAACTGGTACATAGTGAAAAACTCCGGATGCTTTCATGTCCGGACTGTAACAACATGGTTTTCCCGAAAATAGCACCGGCAGTGATCGTGGGCGTGACAAACGGCAGAAAAATCCTCATGACAAAATATGCAAACCGTGAATATAAAAGATATGCACTGATTGCCGGATTTACCGAAATCGGTGAAACTGCGGAGGAAACGGTGGCGAGGGAAGTGAAGGAAGAGGTTGGGCTTTCCGTAAAAAATATCCGTTATTACAAGAGTCAGCCTTGGGGATTTGACAGTAATCTTCTTCTTGGCTATTTTTGTGAACTGGATGATGAGGGAGATGTGATAAGACTGGATGAGGAGGAACTTGCCTGCGCAGAATGGGTTGATTTTGAGGATGTCCCGGATGATCCGGAGGGACTTAGTCTGACACGGGGAAATGATGCTCTGTTTCCGGGATATAATGAACGCAAGTGAGTCAACATGCTTGCATGATTGACGAACGGTGAATTGGATCATGTGCCGGTTTTGCACATGATACGATGAAAGAATACGGTAGATTTTAAAAGACAGGGAAAACTGGTATGCAAAATTATACCAAATACGAAAAATGTCTTGACACTCCAACAAAACCACTGTATTATTACAGTAATACAAAAATGAAAGATTTACGGATGGAAAACTTAAGATTTCTTAATATTTGCTTAAGTGCCTTTTTTGACAAAAGGATAATGATACAATCACCGTAAATCGAATTAAGAAAAGGGAGAAATAAAAATGGGTGACAAGACAAAACCGAAAAAGGGAAAGAAAAAAGTAGTTATTATTGTGCTTGTGGTTCTGGTCGTTGTAGCTGCGATCATTGGAAGTTCAGTAAAGAAAATGACAAGCCAGGTAGCAACAGCAGTCAATACAGTAGAGGTGGAGCCGGTACAGAAGAGAGATTTATCTGATACGATTTCATTAAAAGGTACTGTATCGGGTATCACGAAGAATAATGCAACTTCAAAAGCGTTAGCAGAAATCACAGCAGTTAATGTTCAGGTCGGAGATATTGTAAAAGAGGGAGATGTATTATGTACATTAGATTCCTCTACGATTCAGGATCAGATTGCGGATCTCGAAAAAAATATGTCTGATACAAATGCGACAGACAGTATTAATTCACAGCAGACAGCAGAAACAGTCAGTCGTGCAAAAGAAGATCAGCAGACACAGCTTGCAGCTGCACAGAAAGCAATTGATGATGCAAGGATGCTTATAACGCACAGAGTATTATGTGGGATAAGAGTGAAGATAAATCGGATGCAGAATTTCAGTCTTTGTTAGCTGCACAGAAAGCAGTTACTACTGCTGAGGAAGATTACCAGAAAGTATTAGAGACCACGAACCGTACGATCGAGGATGCACAGCGTGCGGTAGAACTTGACAAGTATAAAGGATCGGATTCATCTTCCAAAGATAAACTGACAGATTTAAAAGAACAGTTAGAAGATTGCAATATTACAGCACCTTGCGGTGGAGTTGTGACGGCAGTCAATGTTTCTGTCGGAGATGTTAATGCAGATTCAAAAACACCACTTGTAACGATCGAAGATACCAGTTCTTTAAAAATGGTGGCAACTGTGGAAGAAGCTGATATTTTAAAGATTGAAGAGGGAATGAAAGCAACTGTAACAGCGGATGCATGGGAGATGAGACCATTAATGGAACTGTGACCAGAGTGTACGTGTCAAAGGACAGTCCACGGGATCTGACGGACAGACAACATCCGGAGGATATTCCGTAGAGATATCTTTAGATAACAAAGAATTACTTGTCGGTATGGAAGTAAAAGCAAAAGTCATGATCAAGGAAAAAGGTGAAGTATTAGCGATTCCTTATGATCTTGTCAAGACGGATGATGACGGAAATACATATGTACTTGTTGCAGAGGCAAATGCAGACGGTTCTGCTACAGCGGTGAAGAAGAATATCACAGTTGGTGAAGAAGTAGATTACTATACGGAAGTAACCGGTGGAGATCTGGCAGAAGGAGATAAATTAATTTATGATTACTCCGGAACGGTGACAGAAGGACAGCAGTTTACACCAGAACAGATGTATTCCGAGCAGGATATGGGAACAGGCGCATCTACAGATGAAACCTCAGATGCAGAAGGTATGAGCACCAGCGTGGAGGGAAATGAGTAGTGAGTGAACCAGTAATCCGAATGGAAAATATCGTTAAGACATATTATTTGGGAAAACCAAATGAACTTGAAATTTTACATGGAATCAACCTTACCGTAAATAAAGGGGAATTTGTTTCCATCGTCGGTGAATCCGGTTCCGGTAAGAGTACACTTATGAATATTATAGGAGTCCTCGACCGCCAGACACAGGGAAATTATTATCTGGAGGGACAGGATGTCAATGGAATGTCGGATGAAGTACGGAGTGCGATCAGAAACCGCAGGATTGGTTTTGTATTTCAGAACTTTAATCTCCTTCCGAGAGCCAATGCATTAAAAAATGTTATGGTTCCATTACTATATGGAGAGGAACATTCCAAAAACGGAAAAGAACATGCCATGGAAATGCTCAAAATGGTAGGAATGGAAGACCGTGCGGATCACAGACCAAACGAACTTTCCGGTGGTCAGAAACAGCGTGTTGCGATCGCCCGTGCCATGATCAATGATCCGGCGATCATTCTTGCGGATGAGCCGACCGGAGCACTTGATTCTAAGACAGGTCATATGGTCATGGACTTATTCCATAAGCTTCATGAGGAGCAGGGAAAAACAATTGTTCTGATCACACACTCCCAGGAACTTGCGCAGGAGACAGAGCGTATCGTTACTCTGTTAGATGGACAGATCGTGGCAGATAATGGAGGTGAGCATTAATGTTTTGGGAAAATATCAAAGAGGCGGTCACGAGTATTTCCAGCAATAAGATGCGTTCCCTGTTAACAATGCTCGGAATCATCATCGGTATCAGCTCAGTGATCATTATCACAACGATCGGTGGTTCCATACAGAGTACACTGACGGCAACCATGAATTCCCTTGGCGGAAATATGGTACAGGCGTATGTGGAAGCACGTTATCCGGAAAATGATGAGGACTGGGCTACCTGGGAACAGCCGGAGATGACAGACAGTGATTATGTTACACAGGATATGATCGATGGATTGATTGAAAAATATCCGGATGAGGTAACAGGTGTTGCAGCACAGAACTATCTTGGTTCAGGAACCATTAAAGATGATGCTGATTCCAAGAATTATGCAAATGTCAATATTGATGGTATCACACCGGAATATTTAGAGTATATGAAACTGGAAATGCATGCCGGAAGAAATCTGACAAAGGCAGATAATCAGGGGAAAAAGAGAGTATGCCTGATTGCAGATACGATGGCAGAGAGATATTTTGCAGGTAAAGATCCGATCGGTGAAACACTTTCTGTTGCAACATCGGATGGCGGAATTTTTGATTTTGTTGTAGTTGGCGTTTATGTATATAACCAAGCATTATTTGGAAAAGTGGACACGTCCATACCGGAAAAAGACCGTGTAACAGAATTGATGATCCCTCTTCAGACCTGTTTTAAACTGCAGGGGACTGACAGGACTGGTTATGATTATTTTAATCTTATGATCGATCCTCTTGCAGATGTCAATCAGGCAACAACGGATGTTTTATCTTATTTTGATGAGATGTATGCAAACAACAAAAATTTCCACGTCAGTGCATACAATATGGCATCTGATCTTGGCATGATCAATACGGTACTCAACGTGATCACGATTGCGGTTTCCGGTATTGCAGCGATTTCACTGATCGTGGGTGGTGTCGGCGTTATGAATATCATGCTGGTGTCCATCACGGAGCGTACAAGAGAGATCGGTGTCCGTATGGCGCTTGGTGCCAAAAGACGTACCATCCGTATGCAGTTTGTCATAGAGGCGATCATGCTTTGTCTGATCGGAGGTATCATCGGTATACTGATTGGTATAGGAATCGGGGCACTGCTTGGAAAAGTGGCAGGATTTGTCATTCAGAATATGTACTCTCAATATGCAAATTACATTATCATGTCGGTACATCCATCTGCAACAGCAATTCTGTTATCACTGTTCTTCTCTATGCTGACCGGTGTATTTTTCGGATATTACCCGGCAAATAAGGCTTCAAAGATGGAAGTCATCGATGCATTGCGCTATGAGTAAGTACGGAGAAGAGAATCTGGGCGGAAAGTTTTAAATGAATACAGATAAATAGATAGAAAAGAAAAAGTACTGTATATGACAAAAAAGAAAAATGTCAGTATACGGTACTTTTTTTTGTAACAGATTTTCCGGATCAATATTTCCGGGCATGGTACATGCGCCTTCCCACATAGAATACAAAAAGAAATATTGTAAAGTATAGCATTCATGCATGATTGCGATGCGTAGATGTTATGCAATATCAATAATCGGGATGGAAGGGAAAAACATGAACCATAACAAAAAGAAAATTTTAAAAGTGACGGCACTGTTTGTTTTTATGTTCTTTTTAGGCTGGGGCGCAGGTTCGCTGCAGAAACAGCAGATGAAAAAAACAGTGGAGACAGTGTCTGTCCAGAATCAGGCAGATAACTGGGGACTGGGCTTTGGAGCGGAGGGAACCCAGCCGACCGGCAATGTGACAGCGGATGAATTAAAAAAATACAACGCATGGTATGTGGGCGATAAAAATAAAAAGACGATTTATCTGACCTTTGACTGCGGGTATGAAAATGGAAATACAGAACCGATCCTGGATGCATTAAAGAAACACAATGCAAAAGCGACCTTTTTTGTCGTGGGACATTTCCTTGAGTCAGCGCCGGATATCGTAAAGCGCATGACGGAAGAGGGGCATGCCGTTGGCAATCATACTTATCATCACCCGGATATGTCATCCATATCGGAGCTGGCTTCATTCCAAAAGGAAATCGATGATGTCGCATCGTTATACCAGTCGATCACGGGAAAAGAAATGATCAAATATTACCGTCCGCCACAGGGAAAATACAGCACGGAAAATCTAAAGATGGCAAAAGAACTCGGATACAATACATTTTTCTGGAGCCTTGCCTATGTGGACTGGAATGTCGATAACCAGCCGACGAAGGAGGAAGCATTTGATAAACTGCTGACCAGGATCCATCCGGGAGCAATCGTTTTGCTGCACAGCACTTCAAAGACGAATGAGGAGATCTTAGATGAACTTTTGACCAAATGGGAGGAGATGGGATATACATTTGCACCGCTTTCGGAACTGATCGCAGAATCCTGACAGAAAAGATCGGGGAAAAATACAAAGGATATGGTGGATAAGACTTGTTTGATGACGAGCGGGAAGGTATAATGGACATAAAGTGCCATGAAAAATGAACAGTTTTCTTAAAATCAGGGAAGAAGATTGTGACTGATAAATGAGCGGCAGGTAAGGATAAGGATGTTATGAAAAGAGCAAAATTAAAAATAGAAATATTGACGGTAATTTTTTGCAGTCTGATATTTGCATTTTCAGAAAAAAACAACAGCATTTATGCGGATGAAGTCCTAACGGATATGGAATTGCCGACAGGACGGCTTGTATTTGAGGAAGAAACCGAAGAGGCGGCTGACGAGGATTATGAATCCATAGAAGAAAGTGATATTGCCGAACAGTCTTTGCTTCGAACGGCAGACATAGCAGCGGACGACTGGAACAAGTATGGAAGCGATTACTTTTATGATCAGTTATCGGACGAAGAAAAAGCGTACTGGAATGCCTTAGATGTCATCTGTGAAAAGTACCTGACGACGGAAACGGATGCTGTGACGACAAAGTCGGGGGCATATCGGATGCAGGCAATTTCTGGAAGCACACTTGCGAAGGCACAGCAGAAAAATGTACTGTTGATGTTTCGGTATTCAAATCCACAATATTATTTTTTGAATGCGACAGTTTATACAATTTCATATTCAAATGATACAATTTCTCTGGTATTCGGTATTTATCCTGCGTTTGAAAACGGTACAGACCGGATGGAAAAGACGGAAAAAGTAAAGGAACAGGTGGATGCCTGGCAGGAGCAGATCGATCAATGCAGTAAAGATTATGAAAAGGTTAAAAAGATACATGATCTGATCTGTGAAAAAGTGTATTATAATCAGGCTCTTGTGAATAGCGATTTTGCAACGGAGAGTACAGAATATTCACAGTCTGTGTACAGCGTTTTCTGTACGGATAAGACTGTCTGTGCCGGATATGCCCAGTCATTTGCAATGATGTGCAATGGCTCAGGAATCGATACGGCGGTGGTGACGAGTTCCAACCATGAATGGAATAAAGTAAAAATATGTAGCTCCTGGTATAATGTGGATTGTACATGGGATGACCAGAGTGATGGTTATTATTATAATTTTTTTGTGAAAAGTGATGAGTTTTATGATACATACAGCAGCTGGTCGAAAACATGTCATACAGAAGAAGATTATTGGGAGGGGTATTTGCCGGTATGTACATTAGATAGTGGAGCTACGCAGACAGATCCTGGAAAAATCCCGATAGAAGGTCATACAATTGTGACAGATGCAGCGGTAGCAGCATCCTGTGAGACGACCGGTCTCACAGAGGGAAGCCACTGCAGTGTCTGTGGGGAAATATTGACAGAACAGACAGTGATTCCGGCAACAGGGCATACACCGGTAAAAGATGCAGCGGTAGCAGCAGCCTGTGAGACGACCGGTCTTACGGAAGGAAGTCATTGCAGTGTGTGTAAAACAGTGCTTGTGGCACAGAAAGTAATTCCGGCAGCCGGTCATAAGTGGAGTGAGTACAGAGAGAGCGGAAAAGTGAAACGGAAATGCAGCGTCTGTGGAAAGACGGAAACGGTACGAACCCTTCCGAAAGTAAAGATGGTCCAGCTCTCAAAGACTTCCTATACCTATGACGGAAAGTCACATATGCCGGCGGTAAAAGTGACAAACAGTGCCGGAAAGAAGTTGAAAGAGGGAACGGATTATAAAATAAAGAAGCCGTCCGGGCGGAAAAATGCCGGTATTTATACGGTCACGATTGAAATGAAAGGTGATTACACCGGAAAATACCGGAAGACATTCCAGATCATACCGAAAGGAACCGCTATTTCCGGTGTAAAGGCAAAGAAAAAAGCATTTTCGGTGTCCTGGAAGAAGCAGGCAAAACAGACAAGCGGTTACCAGATCCAATATGCAGTGGATGCGAAATTCAAAAAGTCGGTTGTGACAAAGAATGTCAATAATACCAAAAAGGTAAAACTGGACGTTTCAAAATTAAAAGCAAAAAAGAAATATTACATACGCGTCCGCACCTATAAGACTGCAAAAATGAACGGAAAATCCAAAAAGATCTATTCGGGCTGGTCTAAGGTAAAAGCAGTCACTACAAAGAAATAACAAAGATATACCGATCCATTTTACAAAATGCGATATAAGTATAAATAAAAAACGGGAGAAAGAGAAAATGGCAGACAACAGTTTAAAAATCAGTTACAAGATATATTTAGAGGCGGAGGATATTTCACAGTCACGGATTTCTTCTACGGCATCTTATGTAAGCAATCTGTTTAAGAATTGCACCAATTCCTATTTACAGAAAGCGGAAGTGGACAATGAGAGCGACATGGATGATTTTACGCTTCGTCTGTATATTGACGAAAAGGTAGAGGAAGAAGCGTGCAGTTCACCGGAATGTGCAGAAGGTTTTCTGGAAAATATTGCAGAATTTTTAGACGCGATCGCAGCAGCGCATTCCTATCTGGATATGGAGGGAAGTTTTTCCATTTCCTATCATGGAGTAGAGGATACATTCCGGTTCCGTTCTGAGGCAGGAAGCGATCTGTGCGATATTGAATAAAAACCGAAATAAGAAGGATATAAAAATACCGGCTTGCAAAATCAGATAAAATCTGAGGCTGCAGGCCGGTATTTTTATATCCGTTTCTTTCTATTGTTTATTGTTTGTCTGATTCATCCGGTGGAAAGTCCGGTTTTTTTATGTAGACTTTCTCAATCCGGTTTTTATCCATCTGTTCGACGCGGAGAAGCACATTGTCATCTGTGATGATGATCTCATTTTTTTCCGGCAGATGATCTAAGAGACCGAGCAGATATCCGCCGATCGTATCATAATCTTCGGAACTGAAATTAAGATCTAACTCATCGCAGAGATCCTGCAGATTGGTGGAACCGGAAACGATAAATTCGCGGTCATTAAGCGGCAGGATCGGATCTTCTTCATCCGTGTCGTATTCATCACGGATCTCACCCACGATCTCCTCTAAGAGATCCTCAAGCGTGATAAGACCGGCAGTTGCACCGTACTCGTCGAGTACGATTGCAAGGGAGATAGATGACTTACGCATCTCAATAAAAAGTTCTGCGGTATTTTTGTGCTCAAAAGTAAAATAAGGTTCACGCATGATATCCCGCACGGAAAAATGCTCCTTGTCCTTGCAGAGGAGAAGATCTTTCATGTTCAGGATACCGATGACGTTATCGGTCGTATCCTCATAGACAGGAAGTCTGGTAAATTTGTCTTCCTGAAAAATATCAATCAGTTCGTCATAAGTATTATTTACATTTGCAAAAGTCATATCAGGTCTTGGAATCATAACTTCCTTTGCCTGCGCATCACCAAAATCAAACAGATTGTTGATCATCTCATGTTCTTCTGATTCGATGACACCGTTTTCTTTGCTGACATCCACGATGGTACGGAGTTCTTCCTCTGTCATCTGATTGTTGTTTGCCTTTGGATCCATATGCAGTAAAAATAAAAAGCCCATGGAAAACTGATTTACCAGAAAAATCACAGGAGTCAGTATTTTCATAAGAAAACCGATGATACCGGAATAGGCGATCGAAATCTGATCCGCATAAAGTGTCGCAAAAGTTTTTGGAGAAATCTCACCAAAGACGAGGATCAGAAACGTAAGGATACCGGTTGCAATACCTGCGCCGACGCTGCCCCAAAGCTTGATTGCAAGCGTGGTTGCCAGTGAGGAGGCGGAGAGATTGACGATATTGTTGCCGATTAAGATCGCGCTGAGCATCTTGTGGGAGTCGTCGGTAATACGAAGTACCCGTTCGGCGCGTTTGTTTCCGTCATCTGCGAGTGTACGCATCCGGATTTTATTTACGGTCGTAAGAGCTGTCTCTGCGGATGAAAAAAAAGCAGAGAGAATCAATAAAATAATTAGAAAAATAATCTGTGATATGGCACTTGCGTCCACGAAAATTCACCTCATTAAAATATAAAATTTTCCGGCACTATAGCAAAAATAGCGCCGGAATGTTTAAAATTTATCATATATTATATCGGAAAGAGGATTATTCGTCAATACTGTAATTCGGAGCCTCTTTGGTGATGTGAATGTCATGTGGATGACTCTCACGGAGAGCTGCTGCGGAGATCTTAACGAATTTGCTCTTCTCTTTCAAGTCCTCGATGGTCGGGCAGCCACAGTAACCCATACCGGAACGGATACCGCCGACTAACTGGAATACAGTGTCTTCCACGGAACCTTTGTATGCAACACGTCCTTCAACGCCTTCCGGAACCAGTTCTTCGCACCTTCCTGGAAGTAACGGTCTTTACTGCCGTTTTCCATGGCTGCAAGAGATCCCATACCGCGGTATACTTTGTATTTTCTTCCCTGATACAGTTCAAAAGTACCCGGAGCTTCGTCACATCCTGCAAACATGCTGCCCATCATACATACATTAGCACCGGCAGCGAGAGCTTTTGTCATGTCTCCGGAATATTTGATACCACCATCTGCAATGATCGGAACACCGAACTCTTTGGCAGCGTTGTAGCAGTCCATGATAGCGGAAACCTGAGGAACACCGATACCTGCAACGATACGGGTGGTACAGATAGAACCAGGTCCGATACCGACTTTGACTGCGTCAGCACCTGCTTTGATCAGATCGCGTGTTGCATCACCGGTAGCAACGTTTCCTGCGATGACCTGCAGATCCGGTAGGCAGTTTTGATCTTGTTGACTGCCTCTAAGATATTTTTGGAATGTCCATGTGCAGAGTCAACAACGATCACATCAACGTGCGCTTTTACTAAAGCTTCTACACGTTCCATCATGTTTCCTGTGATACCGACACCGGCACCGCAGAGCAGACGGCCTAACTCGTCTTTGGCAGAGAGCGGATATTTGATCTGTTTTTCAATATCTTTGATCGTGATCAGTCCTTTTAAGTGGAAATCCTTATCTACGATCGGAAGTTTTTCTTTTCTTGCTTTTGCGAGGATCTTTTTTGCTTCCTCTAAAGTGATGCCCTCCGGAGCTGTGATCAGATTCTCGGAAGTCATGCTTTCACTGATCTTTTTGGTAAAATCTGTCTCAAATTTTAAATCACGGTTTGTGATGATACCGACTAATTTGCCACCTTCGCAGATCGGCACACCGGAGATGCGGAATTTGCGCATCAGATCTTCGGCATCCTGTAATGTATGATCCGGGGAAAGGTAAAATGGATCCGTGATAACGCCATTTTCAGAACGCTTTACCTTATCTACCTCATCGGCCTGTGCCTGGATCGACATGTTTTTGTGGATAATACCGATACCGCCCTGTCTTGCCATTGCAATGGCCATTCTGTGTTCTGTAACGGTATCCATGGCAGCGCTCATCATAGGAATATTTAAAAACGACCTTTTTTGTAAGATGCGTTGTCAGATCAATCATGTTTGGTGTAACTTCTGAATACTGTGGAACTAATAACACATCATCA
>ENA-OQAN01000590-OQAN01000590.1-human-gut-metagenome-genome-assembly--contig:-NODE-590-length-18721-cov-4.168173_pt1 | contig 18721 bp, 27 predicted proteins | sample MGYA00242735_ERZ504527 | MGnify/ENA primary metagenome ERZ504527 (study PRJEB26092, sample SAMD00036230) | human gut metagenome | host: Homo sapiens | study: EMG produced TPA metagenomics assembly of... | reverse complement strand
ATCCTCTGCACTCGGATTTTCATCCATGACCTGATAGGTGATCGATACACCACCGGACAGATCAAGTCCAAGCGGAATACTCATTCTTCCCCAATACCGGTCGATGAAAGAATAATAGATGCATAATAGGCAAGTCCCGCAAATGCAGCGAGAATCGCAACTAATATGACTGCTGCTTTACTCTTTTTCATTTTCTTTTTCCTTCCTGTTTCTTATTTATTCACAATCGGCCTCGGCAGCCTTAATCATGATCGCGCACTCAATACGTTTTTTCTGCAATTCACATCCGATATCATATGCCCCACAGATGTCACCGCTGAAATTATACGCATTTGCTGCACATCCGCCGCTGCAGTAGAATCTTGCGAAACATTTTCTGCATTTTTCTTTTGCATAGACATTACAGCACTTAAACTCATCACGGATCTCTGTATTTTTTTATACCTTCATCCACATTGCCAAGTAAAAACTTTTCATTGCCGACAAACTGGTGACATGGATAAAAATCTCCCCATGGTGTCACTGCAAGGTACTCGGTTCCTGAACCACAGCCGGACAGACGTTTTGCCACACATGGACCGCCCTCAAGATCGATCATAAAATGGAAGAAATTAAAATCATCTCCCTCTTTGTGACGTCTTACCATCTCCGCTGCAAGTTTGTCATATTCCTCAAACAGCTGTGGAAGATCTTCCTCTGTGATCGCATACGGTTCACTCGGTTCTGCAACTACCGGCTCCACGGAGATCTGTTTGAAACCAAGATCCGCAAGATGAAGTACATCTGCTGCAAAATCAGGATTGTAGTGTGTGAATGTACCACGCACATAATATTTGTCCTGATGTCTGCTCTCTGCAAATTTCTGGAACTTTGGAACGATCAGATCATAACTTCCTGCCCCTTTGCGGAACGGACGCATCTTATCATGAACTTCCTTTCTTCCATCGATACTTAAGACCACATTTGCCATCTCTTTATTACAGAATTCCATGATCTCGTCATTTAAAAGCACACCATTTGTGGTCAGTGTAAAACGGAAATTCTTGCCATGCAGCTTTTCCTGCTCTCTTCCATAGGCAACTAAGTCTTTTACGACCTGCCAGTTCATAAGCGGCTCGCCGCCAAAGAAATCCACCTCAAGATTTCGTCTGTTACCTGAATTGGCAATTAAGAAATCCAGTGCTTTCTTTCCAACTTCAAAGGACATCAGTGCCCTTCTTCCATGGTACTCTCCCTCCTCAGCAAAGCAGTACTGACATGCCAGGTTGCAGTCATGTGCTATATGCAGGCAGAGTGCCTTGACAACCGTCGGGCGTTTTTTGAAATCCATGATATAGTTTTCGTAAGTGTCCTTTGTAAAAAGTGACTCCTCATCGATCAATGTCTGGACTTCATCGATTGCTTCCTCCACTTCCTCTTTGCCGTATTTTCCGGACAGTGCAGATACGATCTCATCCCTTGCATACGATTCCGGCTGGCTCTGATCGAACATCTCAATGACATCATAAGTCACGTCATCCACCACATGAATCGCTCCGCTGTTTACATCTAAAACAATATCATAGCCGTTGTTCTTATACTGATGAACCACTATAATATTTCCTCTCTTTCTATCTGATTTTACAGCAAAACATTTAAAGTTTTCTGCAAATCAATATATTTTTTTCAAGTATTACGGCATTTTAATGTTGCCGATAAAACGTACAAATGACCGCACGCTATGCGAACGGTCGTTTGCAGATTTCACTTATATCCGACCGTATGATTTTCATCGTTGTATCACACAGTCATTTTGTATGATGCCATGATGGCATATCCGGCACTCATATGCACAATTTTTACCATGCTATGCATGCCCGGCTGTACCAGCTCAAATCTTATTTGTGCTCGCAGCTCTGGTTTCCTACTGTACAGGATGTTTTGCATGCAGACTGGCAGGATGTCTGGCACTCGCCGCAGCCGCCTTTTTTGATTGTGTTCTGTAATCTCTTGGTATTTAATGTCTTTACATGTTTCATGATGCTTCTCTCCTTTTTTGTAATTTCCGCACACATGGGATACGCCATTTGCCCGCTCCCCGTAATACTATGTATTTATTCGCTTTCGCGCGGAGTTCTGTTAACTTATACAGTATAACATAACTTTTTTCATATGGGAAGTTTTTTTTATTCCGCATCCTTCGGCAGGATAATATTAAAGATGATCGCCACAATGGCTGCCGGAACAATACCGGAACCGCCAAAGATCAGCTGGATGCCCTGCGGCAGATGTGCAAGGATGCCGCTGCTGGATCCGATTCCATAGCCAAGTCCCAATGCGACGGAGACGATCGTGATATTGCGCATCGTCATCGGTTCTTTGGTAATAAGCTGGATTCCGCTGATCACGATGGATGAAAACATCATAACGGCAGCTCCTCCAAGTACACTCTGCGGCATGATTGAAATCAGTGCTGCAAGTTTCGGGAATAAACCACATAAAATCAGGAATACGGCTCCAGATGCAAGCGCCATACGGTTTACGATTTTCGTCATTGTGACAAGTCCTACATTCTGACTGAAAGAAGTATTCGGCAGAACACCAAAAAGTGCTGCAAGCGAAGAACCGATTCCATCACAGATGACACCGCCGGAAAGTTCTTTGTCGGTAGCTTCTCTGCCCATTCCACCTTCCATAACACCGGAGATATCTCCGACTGTTTCAACCGCGGTAACAACAAACATGATCAGAACCGGAATGATTGCTCTCCAGTCAAATACCAGTTTGACCGGCATTAATTTCGGAACGGAAAACCAGGCTGCATTTGCAACCTTATCCCAGTTTAACACCCAGGCTTTTGTGTATTCCACACCATCCGCATTGACTGCTGTTGTCGCAGTACCAGTCCCATGATCGCAGCAATGATATAGCCTGCCACAATACCGATCAGGATCGATGATGCACTCGCCATACCTTTCATCCAGTGTTTCACTGCTACAATGATCAGTAAAACAGCTGCTCCGAGCAGTAAATTTTCTACTGAACCAAAGTCGTTTGCCGTATTGCCGCCGCCAAAAGAATTGACGCCGACCGCGATCAGTGACAATCCGATCGACAGTACAACGGTTCCCGTTACAACCGCAGGGAAAAATCTGCGGAGCGGCTTTAACAGAAATCCAAGGATTCCCTCAAACAGACCACCAATGACGGATGCACACATAATGGCTCCATATGCAAGGATTCCTCCTCCCATTACCTGAACCACACTGTTAAACACACCGATAAATCCGGAACTCGTTCCCATGATGATCGGTACCTTTCCACCAACCGGTCCGATCGCAAATAACTGGATCAGTGTCACGATCCCGGCGATCAGCATCGCATTCTGCAGCAGATCGACCTGCAGACTGCCGAACTCCTCACCTGCAATACCACATGCCCCTGAGATGATCAGGATCGGTGTCAGGTTTCCCACAAACATTGCCAGCACATGCTGTAATCCCAGCGGGATTGCCTTTTTCAGCGGGAGTTTTCCGTAAAACTCGTACTCTGCTCCCTGTCTCTTCTGTCTTTCCATGTCTTCCTCCTCGTGCGTATCTTTTTCTGCATGAAACATTGATAATTTTTTTCATTCATGCACATTTTCTTTGAGTATAGCACGCCGCTGATATTCTGCGCAAGTCCTGTCTATATGCTAATTGGCACCCTGACAGTAACCACTAACTTATCATTCCGCCCGCCATCCCGGATGCCGCACATAGAATAAATGTTGTCGCCACTTTCGGCAGTTCCATGGAGACTCCCTGTTTAACCAGCACTGATATCAGAAATAAAATGCAAAAATAAATGGCTCCCGCTGCAAATCCCCATAAAAATTTCTGTGTTTTCATGATCTTTCCCATGAAAATCCACCGATCACTCCGGAGACGATATAAATGACAACGATTCCCACCTTTACTGCCGATTCACTCAGATCAAACTTATATAACAGTGCAGCCAACAGTAACAGGAACAGGCAGCTTAAAAGGAACATGACCAGCACGGACACCAATACCGCAGTGACCGGATTGTTTTTTGCATCTCTTGTTTTCATTTTTGACTGTATATTCATTGACCACTCCACAGGTTTTCGATTCTGTTTCACTATATGAAAAAAAACGCAAAAGCTATGCTCTTTTTACATGCTTTTGCGTTTTATTTTTATGATCCACCTTTTGCTGACTCTATCTTACAGATATGCAATACTATAAGCTGCCTTGAATGTTCCGCCCTGCGGCAGCATGTTTTCGTAGTCGCGCTGCTGCAATGTGCCGGTAAAATCTGTGGCATCGCATCTTCCGTACCATGGTTCAATGCAGACGAAAGGTGCATTTTTTCCTTCCGGTGACCATACTGCAAACAGCGGGGTGTCAAATTTTACGGTTACATACGGGATGCCTTCACGGTCAAGCAGGGAAACCTCTCCGGTCTGTTTTCCTTCGACCATGTAAGTGCACTCATCAAAGAATCCTTCCGTAAATGTCACACAGCCATCTTTCAGTGCCAGGACTTTATCCTCCATCACCGCCATACCGTCCGGTGTGTTTCCATGATGATGAATAGTATCTGCCAGGTCGCCAAATTTGAGACCATATCCGGTTTTATTTTCCTCTCCGTGAACCGGGCAGTTGAATGCCGGATGTGCACCGATGGAAAAATATAATTCTTTTGTGTCGGTGTTTTCCACAGTCCAGTTTACTTTCACCTCGTTTTTGCACAATTCATAACCAATGTGCAGCGCAAAATGAAATGGATATTTTTCACAGGTTTCCGCAGTATCGGTCAGTACAAATGAGATGTTCTCTTCCGTCTGTGCCTCTAATGTAAACTCCATATCTCTTGCAAATCCGTGCTGTCCCATCGTATAAGTTTTTCCGTCATAACGGTATTCTTTGTTTTTCGGCGCACCGACAAACGGAAATAATACAGGGGATGTTCTGCCCCAGTACTTTTTATCACCACACCACATATATTCAAAGTTATCTGATTTTCTTTTTACAGATTTGATCTCTGCTCCAAATGAGTCAATCTCCACTTTTAAATTTTCATTTTCCAACGTATATCTCATATCTGTCTCCTCTTCATACAGGCATTTCATTTCTCATCTGCCTGTCACTGCTCATTTTTCATTGCTGTTACATTATAACCTAACTTTTCCATAAAATCTATCCGGCAATCGTTTTATTTTTCACGCTACATACTGATACATGAATACAAAATGGCAGATGCTTCCAGCCATGACAAACAGATGAAATACTTCATGGGAGCCAAACTGACTGTGCTTCGCGTTGAACACCGGCAGTTTTAATGCATAGATCACACCGCCGACAGTATAGATCAGACCGCCTGCAAGCAGCCACAAAAATGCTGCCTGGGAAAGAGTGGCTAACAGTTCCCGGAATACAAACAGACACACCCATCCCATTGCGATATAGATCACGGATGAAAACCACTTCGGGCAGTTGATCCAGAGCACTTTTATCAGCATTCCTGCCGCCGCAATGCCCCACACTGCCGCAAGCAGCGTATAACCCGACTTCCCGCCAAGTACGATCAGACATACCGGCGTATAAGATCCGGCAATCAGGACAAATATCATCATATGGTCGAGTTTGCGGAATATCTTTAAAATTTTATCCCGGACAACAAGCGAATGGTACACCGTACTTGCACCATAAAGCAGCACCATGCTTCCCATAAACACGGCCATTGCCAGAATCGTTGTATGATTTCCATTCAGCGCAGCCTTGACTAACAACGGCGATGTGGCAAATATTGCATCATCATAGCTATAAAATGTGTAATGGCGCTTCCCGGTTCACGAATCCCTATCTGTAACATAATGTGACCTCCTTTTAGCAAAATAGTATTTATTATTTTTACATGTAGTATTTGTTACTATATCTTTTGTATTTTGATACTACTACTTATTATACATTATGTCAATTATATTTATGCTACATTTTTTCTCAATTTTTGCAGGTTTTTGGGAGGTTTACACAAATTTGCAGAACGCATTTTCCTATGAAGATTCGGATATCAAAAAACTGCCGCCCGCAGAATCTTATTCATCCGGGCGCAGTCCTCTGTAACTCTATTCTTTTTTATAATTCGCAGTTATTTACGGTTCTTGGGAACGGAATAACATCACGGATGTTAGACATTCCTGTCAAGTACATAACGCAGCGCTCGAAACCGAGTCCGAATCCTGCATGTCTTGCAGAACCATATTTGCGGAGATCCAGATAAAACTGATAATCTTCTTCTTTTAAGCCGAGTTCATTGATTCTTGCAAGAAGTTTATCGTAATCATCCTCTCTCTGGCTTCCTCCGATGATCTCACCGATACCAGGTACCAGACAGTCAACGGCTGCTACGGTCTTTCCGTCATCATTCATCTTCATGTAGAATGCCTTGATCTCCTTCGGGTAATCGGTTACGAATACCGGACGTTTGAAGATCTCCTCGGTCAGATAACGCTCATGCTCCGTCTGAAGATCAGTTCCCCAGGAAACTTTATATTCAAACTTGTCATTGTGTTTCTCTAAGATCTCAACTGCCTCTGTGTATGTCACGCGGGCAAAATCGGAATTTGCCACATGCTGCAAGCGCTCTAAGAGTCCTTTGTCAATGAAGTTGTTGAAAAATGCCATCTCTTCCGGTGCATTCTCAAGTACATAGTTGATGATGTATTTTAACATGCTCTCGGCTAAGATCATGTCATCTTCCAGATCTGCAAATGCGATCTCCGGCTCGATCATCCAGAACTCTGCTGCATGTCTGGTCGTGTTGGAATTTTCTGCACGGAAGGTCGGGCCAAATGTATAGATGTTCTTAAATGCCATCGCATATGTCTCACCGTTTAACTGTCCACTTACGGTAAGATTGGTCGGCTTATTAAAGAAATCCTTCGTATAATCTACCGTTCCATCCGGATTTTTCGGAAGATTGTTCATATCCAGTGTCGTTACCTGGAACATTTCTCCCGCACCTTCACAGTCACTTCCTGTGATCAGTGGTGTGTGTACATAAACAAAATCTCTCTCCTGGAAAAATTTATGAATTGCATATGCAATCAGGGAACGCACACGGAAAACTGCCTCAAACGTGTTTGTTCTTGGTCTTAAATGGGAGATCGTTCTTAAATACTCAAAACTGTGTTTCTTTTTCTGCAGCGGATAATCCGGTGTGGAAACACCCTCGATCTCGATTTTCTCTGCCTGGATTTCAAACGGCTGCTTGGTTCCAGGTGTTGCAACAAGCTTACCTGTCACGATGATCGCTGCACCGACATTTAACTTTTCAACATCATCAAAGTTCTCTAAAACATTGGAATATACGACCTGAACCGGTTCGAAAAATGTTCCGTCGTTCACCACGATAAATCCAAAATTTTTGGAATTACGGAGCTCCGCACCCATCCACCGATCGTCACGGTCTGATCCACATATTCTTCCTGTTTCCGGAATAAATCCCTTACATTTACCATATCCATAATTGAATCCTCCAATCCCCATCTCTTTGGTCTTCTTTTGGGATATTTATTTGATTAATTTGCTGTTTCTGTCTCGGCAGCGTCGACAGCTTCCTGCGGTTCTGCACTCTCTGTGCCCTCAGTACTCTCTGTCTCCGCCGGAGCTTCCACAGTCACATCCGCATTATCTTTGACAGACTGCAATGCAAGATTATCAACATAGACCTGTCTTAAATATTTTTCACCATAAGCTGCATCACCGTAGCCATAGTTCTTATATAAATCGTCTTCAGATGACAGACTGTTATTGCTCATCAGAGTCTGCACATAAGAAGAAAATCCGTCCTCGTCAAGCTCGGTGCCCTCTTTTGCTGCGATCGCACCTGTGATAAACTCCATGGAAATATTTTTCTCCATGCCTGATTTCCACTCCTGACGCACCTCATCAAGTGTCATGTTGTACTGGCTGCTGACGTAATCCTCAAGTTTGGATGCATCCCCATCACAGTAATTCTGTACATACTGTTTCTCATAATCATTGACACGGGCTGTCAGATAATCTTCCGGGATATCCACTTTACAATTTTCTAACAGGTACTCCTGCACTGCTGTGTAAGTGTCACTGTCCTTATTGCTGCTGGCCTGATTTTCAAGGAATGATTTAATCTGTGCATACATATCATCTACTGTGTCAGCCTGAAACTGTTTCTGCGCAAAATCGTCATCCACATCATCGAGTGTCATCTCTTTCTGGATTGAGTTGACGGTAAATGTGAATACAACCTGTTTTCCGGCAAGGTCTGCATTGCCATAGTTATCCGGGAATGTCACATCGCTGTCAATAACATCACCGACAGATGCACCTTTCAGATCATCTGTAAAGCCGTCAATAAAGGAGCTTGACTGGCTTCCTGCGGAACAGTTATTGTCCACATCGATATTCTGATCCTCGGCACTTCCATTATCAAATGCCACTCCGTCTAATTTTCCAACATAGTCCACGTTTACGATATCACCATCTCCAACGGTTGTTTTGGTATCATCTGCAACGTAGAACGGTCCGTAATAAGAAAACATCTGCTCAAAATAATCTTTTGCATCCTGGTCATCCACATCATAATCGCCTGTGATCGTAACCGGAACCTTGCTGTAATCACAGAGTGTCACATAATCGGAAGGATCCAGATCATAAGAAGGACTCTCATATTCCACTGTTTCTGTTCCTTCTGCTGTTTCCGTGCCGTTTACTGATTCTGCAGCCTCTGTCCCCTCTGCGGTATCATTCTTCTTCCCGCCGCATCCGAGTGCAGTGACTGCCATCATCGTACAAAGCATTAATACTACTACTTTTTTCTTCATAATTATAATTACCTTTCTAATCCTTTAAGACAAGCTTTTCCGTCTAACTTTAATAACATACCACAATTTCTGCAAAAATAAAAGTATGTTTGACAAAAGTTATCGTATATGATAGTTTTTTGAAAAAGGGGAAGAAACTATGGGAAAAGCACTTATATTAGGAAAAGATACAAAACATCTCGACAAAGATATAGAGTTATGCCGCACAACCAATGAGCGGATCAGTGATCAGGCGGCACAGTTATTGATTGAAAATCAGATTCCATTTATGCGGAGTTTTATTAAGATACCATTTTTCTGCGCGAAAAATACCGGGGTGCACACCAGTTTTATGTCATCCATACCAACCGCAACCGCTATTCCCAGGCAAGACATACACTCGATCATATGGATTCCGTGTTCCGGCGCAGACTGATCGTGAGTAACTATTAAAATCCAGATACCCTTTTTCTTATATCTCACAGACTTTATACAGGTAACTATTCCCCTGTTTTCCCACTCTGTCCACGATTTCTAAATCCGTCAGAATCAGAAGCACAGTCTGTGCAAGCGACAACGGAATTTTTTGCAGATTTTGAAAAATCTTTCGTAGTAAAAGGTTCCGGCAGGTCAAATGGGATAAACTGCATATAATCTTCCCGTCTCTCAATACAGACTTCCTCCACAAACTGCACCGGGATCCGGTCATAGCGCTCACTGCCTTTCTTTTTATCTTTGCTCCAGCCGTTTAACAGACGGTACTCCTCCATATCGATCAGTGCAAACCGAAATCTTAAGTTTTCATTTTTTAAAAACGGACGTATTTTATACAATTCTTTAAATGCCACATACGGATTTCCTTTTTTGGGGGACTTGCGCTTCGGTGACATCTCGCCACTCTCCTCATCGATCCACGAAAGCCATTTGACATGCGGGATCGGATAGACGATCGTGACCGGATAGATTTTTAAGAACGCATCCAGTTTTCTCCGCATAACCTGAAAGGAGCGTGTCTGTATCTCAATGATCTCGGTCCCCGTAAAAATGTCCGCCACAAAATTTTCGATTGGGATTTCGTGCATATCCGTATCCGGCGCATAATAATTTTTCAAAACGGCATGTACCGTTTTCTCTGAGAGCGTCCCGATTCCCTGACGCTCCCTGTTTATCCCGATCACTCTGTTTTTTGCAGCTTCAAACCTCAATTCATCAATACACATGACACACTCCTCTTGCAGAATGAAGTCTTATTTTCTCTCCGGATGCTTCATATCCTTTAAAATATCAAAGCAGTCAAAAGTTCTGAAGTAGTCATCCGGTGTCTCTGCACGGCGGATCAGCTGGGTGGAACCATCCTCTTTTAACAATACCTCCGCGGAGCGCAGTTTTCCGTTATAGTTATATCCCATGGAGAAACCATGTGCTCCTGCATCGTGGATCACAAGCAGATCTCCCATATCGATCTTCGGCAGCATACGGTCAATGGCAAATTTATCACAGTTCTCGCAGAGGGAACCTGTCACATCATATTTGTGGTCGCAAGGCTCGTCCTCTTTTCCCATAACGGTGATGTGATGATATGCCCCGTAAATTGCCGGACGCATCAGGTTGACTGCACAGGCATCCACACCGATATACTCTTTATAGGTGTGTTTCTCATGGATTGCTTTCGTCACAAGGCAGCCGTAAGGTGCTAACATGAAACGTCCCATCTCTGTATAAATAGAGATATTTCCAAGTCCTGCCGGAACTAAGATCTCCTCAAAAGCTTCCTTGACCCCCTGTCCGATCACGCGGATATCGTTCGGTGTCTGATCCGGTGTATAAGGCACACCGACACCGCCGGAAAGGTTGATAAACTGGATATCACATCCGGTCTTGTCACGCAGTTCCACAACCAGTTCGAACAACTGTCTTGCCAGTTTCGGGTAATATTCATTTGTCACGGTGTTGCTCGCTAAGAATGCATGTACGCCGAAATGTTTTGCGCCTTTTTCTTTTAAGATCTTAATCCCTCGATGATCTGCTCATGTGTAAAACCATATTTGGCATCACCAGGATTATCCATGATGCCGTTGCTCATCTTAAAGACTCCGCCCGGATTATAACGGCAGCTGATCGTCTCAGGAATTTTGCCGATCGTTTTCTCTAAAAAGTCAATGTGGGTAAAATCATCTAAGTTGATGATCGCACCAAGTTCATTGGCAAATTTAAACTCCTCGGCAGGTGTATCGTTTGAGGAAAACATGATGTGCTTTCTGTCAAATCCCTGAGAGTCTGCCAACATCAGTTCTGTTAAGGATGCACAGTCGCAGCCGCAGTCATATTCTTTTAGGATATCAAGGATGTACGGGTTTGGCGTTGCCTTTACCGCAAAATACTCACGAAATCCGGGATTCCAGGAAAATGCTTCCTTGACCGCCTTCGCATTTTCACGGATTCCTTTTTCATCGTAGAGATGAAACGGTGTCGGATATTTTTTTACGATCTCTTCGAGCTGTTCTTTGGTTACAAAAGGTTTCTTCTTCATAATATTCCTCCATTTTATTAAAATACAGCCTGTATCAGCACCATATAAAGCACTGTCCCGACGCCGATACTAAGCAGGTTGTTTCGTTTCCAGACATGAAGCAGTATCACTACTGCCACCGCTATAAACTCCGGTAATCCATATGGATAGGATGTGATACTTACCGCCTTTAAACAATAAATCACCAACATTCCGATGACTGCCGGCGGCAATACTTTTCCAAGATACTGTATCACCGGCGGGATCGGTTTTCCCGGCGGAAAGAATAAAAACGGGCAGAGTCTTGTAAAAAAGATCGTTCCCGCAACTGCTGCAATGATAACAAGTGAACGCGCCACACTAACCGGCATGATGCTCTACCTCCTTTTTCTGATCTAATTCTTTATTCAAAAACTTTCTGCACGGAAGCAGGATCAGCATAATACAGATCATGGTCGGCAGAATAAAATTGTCTGCGCCAAAGATCAGAAGACAAACCAGTCCGCATCCAAGTCCGATCAGTACGCTCGGACGGTTTTTTGACTCCATCCACTGCTCCACCATGATCACGACGAACAACGCCGTCATCGCAAAATCAATTCCTGTCGTGTCGATTGGAAGTACTGATCCAAGCAGTGCCCCGATTGCGGAACCGATGATCCAGTAAAGCTGGTCTAACAGTGCGATTGCAAATAAAAACTGTCCTTCTTCCACATCCTTTGGCACCTTCGTGACAAAAAATAAGGAATATGTTTCATCTGTCAGGGAAAAGATCATATACAGACGCTTCTTCCCCATCTTTGCAAAACGCTCTAATAACGACAGACCATAAAAAATATGCCGGATATTTAACATGAACTCCATGAAAATTACCTGTAAAAGACTTACGCCCGGTGCAAAAAAGTTCACGGCGAGATATTGTCCGCTCCCTGCATAACAAAGAACGCTCATCAATATCGCCACAGAAAATTATACCCTTTTTCCTGGATCATCACTCCGAAAGCCATACCGATAAACAGATATCCTGTCATGACCGGTATGGTATATGGAAATGCGGCTTTAAATGCTTTTCCATAGGAGGATTTTTTACTTATTTTGTTTTTTTCTATTTCACAATCCATTTCTTTTATCTATCCCCTGCACTTTATCACTTTAGCTTATCGCACTATGTACTCTACAACAATTTTTACGATACATCAAGACAATTTTCAACAAAAACTTCACTATTGCAAAAACATGTGCTATACTTTTTTAGTCGCGTTTTACACGAAAAGGAGTTATGAATGAGTATTACCGTTTTAAATTATATGGATCACGCATTAGTCAGCCGCATCAATGAACAGGCTGCAAAGCGTGCCGAAGCTGCAAAACAGTCTAATACGGATGATTTTGCGGCTGCGTTAGCTGACAGTACAAAAGCTTTGGAAAACAGCCAGAATACCTCACAGACCGGTACCACAGGCGCAGATACATCAGGGATATCCGCAGCCCAGACAACTGCATCCTCTGCAAATTCCTATACTTCAGGCGAACTTGACTCTATTTTTGAAGAGGCCGCCAATTCCTATGGTGTTTCTTCTATTATATTAAAATCGATCGCCAAAGCAGAATCCGGCTTCAATCCCTCTGCCGTGAGCAATGCAGGCGCTGTCGGGATCATGCAGTTAATGCCATCTACGCTGCTGCTCTTGGTGTTTCCAATTCCTATGATGCAAGAGAGAACATCATGGGCGGTGCAAAATATATCAGCCAGTTATTATCCAATTATCAGGGAAATATCTCCCTTGCGCTCGCCGCTTACAATGCCGGCAGCGCGAATGTGGACAAATACGGCGGCATCCCGCCTTTTACCGAGACACAGAATTACGTCAAAAAAGTACTCTCTTATATGGAAGAATTTGGTTCTGCTGTTTCAAATACCGTATCTTCTGTTTCAGATCAGCTTTCTTCTATTTTCAATCTGACCGGAAGTGCGAGAGATGAGGCAAACCAGATGCTTGCTGATTTCTTCTCATCCAAAAATATCAGCAAAGATGCATTAGATATCTTAACTGCTATTTTAAAATTAAAAAATATGATATCTGGTCAGACAACATCAACAGATGTCTCTTCTGCTTTACAGAATACGGATACTACAACATCTGCTGTGGGAAGTACCTCTGAAACCCCATCCGACCGCACTGCAGTCCTTACTTCCATAAATTCTGATTCTGAAACAATTGAAGATATCACAAAAGACATCCCTGTACGCGTGATTCCTTCTGCAGAAACAGATACGGACGAAGATACTGATACTGAAACAAACACAGATATTGATGCAGCTGTCAGCACAGATACTAATGACGATGTCAGTACAGACACTGACAGTGAATCTTAAATATCCTGTTGCCTGCGGATTGCCCGCAGGCAATTTTTATGTCGATCCTATGGATCTCAAAACTTCTGTCTGATCCGTAACTGTTTCATACTTTCCTATATCGTTATGATAATTCTTCAATCTGTCCCTCTAAGTAGTGATTAAATTCTTTCATAAACTGATACACCGTCTTTACATCCTCTGTAGAATAATGGGACAAAAACTCCATATCCCTTTTTTCCCAGCGTTTGTGACGTTTTGCATGTTCCTCAAACAATGTTTTTCCAAGATCCGTCAGTTTAAAATAGACTTCTTTTTTGTTCGATTCCAAAGTGTATTTTTCAATCAGACCTTTCGCTAACAGCTTCTTTGTCATTTTGCTGATCGCGCCTCTTGTCATCCCCATATGTTCTGCGATCTTGGTAACATTTGGTAACTCTAATCTTCCAATATAGTCAATACAGTGCGTCTCGGAATAGCCATATTCATCGAGACATTTCCCCTCGGTCAGCTTCGAGAGCATGTCCTGCCGCTCTAACATCAGCGCAAGCTCTTTTAACAGAAGTTCCTGCTCTTTCATACATCCACCCCTTACTTTGCGGAAATATTGTTTCCTCGTCAACAATTACTTCTGTTTTAATATAACGCATGTTTGTTTCCTTGTCAACAATGTATGTGTTGATTCCAGCCTCTGTTTTGGTAAGCATAAATACATGCTCTGTGAGTATGCTATTATCGAGCATGAAAAACCGGTAGAAGAATCAGGCTTTTTTCCTGCTATCTCCTGCCGGTTGATGTTATTTTTCTGCTGTTTTCGGTTGCTTTATTTCTTTCTGTTTTTCATAAGCTGCTTCTGACGTTTTTACATAGTTTTCAATGTACTTATTTGCCACTGCTTATGCATCAAAGTGAAATCCTGCCAGTAAAGAACCAAGGCTGGTGCCTGTTGATTCTGTGTCAGTGTATTTTTCCAGTTCTTCCTCAGCAACACCTGCGGTATCGACCATTTCTTCCTCTAATGCTTTCATGCTGAGGCTGATCTTGTTGTCATTTGTGTTAAGGACTTTTGCTTTGACTTTCTGTCCTTCTTTTAATACTTCGGATGGCTTTTTGATGCGGCGCTCACAGATCTGTGAGATGTGTACCAGACCGCTCAGTCCGTTTCCAAGGTTGATAAATGCGCCGTATGGCATCAGTGTCTCGACAGTTCCTTCGAGTACAGTTCCCGGTATGATCATAGAGATCTTGTGGCTGCGCTCTTCGGCTTCTGCCTCTCTTGCTACTGCCTTGCCGGATAAAACAAGTTTTTCTTTTTCTGCATCCACAGTGATCACACGTACCTCGATCTCTTTTCCAATCCATGCATCCGTATCTTCCACATAATCAAGTGTGATCTGCGATGCCGGGATAAATGCACGGATACCTTCCAGATAAGTAACAACACCGCTCGGTACACTCTCTTTGATGCGGACTCTGACTGTTGTCTCATCTTCCATCATCTGTTTTAATTTATCCCATGCGAGTATATCGTTCGCTTCTTTTTTGGAAAGTACGATATTTCCGGCACCATCGTCCGTCTGTACCACAGTTGCCTCGATCACATCTCCCTTGTGTACCTGTTCCATGACATTAAAATCAGGATCATTGCTCAGATCAGCAACTTTGATGATTCCCTGCGCATAATATTTTAAATCCAGAGTCACTTCCTCTTCATTTACATCAATGACTGTACCGGAAATGATGTCTCCCTCGTTGATCCTGCGGAAAGAGGCTTCCAGTTCGTCTTTGTAGTCGTCCATTGTTTCCATTTTGTTATCCTCCCATTTGTTAATATCATTTTCAAATCGTCAGTATATATGATGTTGGGATCAAATAGTGCATTTAAGATTTCTGATTGGCAACTTACACAAAGTCGTGCCTATTTTGTTCCGATGTCCGAAAATAAGAAAAACTAAGTATGCCTGAATTAGATTTTTTCAAAGTGACGTGAACGGCAGCAACGAGTCATCCCTGACTCGATGCTGCCTTGTTCTGCCATCCATGGCAGAACATCACTGTGAATAGACAGACATACTAAGATTTTCTAATTTTCTACCAAAGTCACAAAAATAATCCCGACTTTGTGCAAGTTGCCAGCCGTTACGTTGTGAATACACTATTTAATCCCAACATCATTATATTCTAAACGGTATTATAACACACCCGTCCCTAAAACAAAATGACAACTTTGAACAGGTCCCCGTCGACCTCGACGTGGAATTCGCCGCCCTGGGCTTCGGTAAAACTTTTTGCGATCGCAAGACCAAGTCCGGAACCTTCTGTGTTTCTTGAACTGTCGCCACGCACAAATCGTTCCGTGATCTCATCACCGCTGATATGTATTTCCTCAGCAGACATATTTTTTAAGATGATCTCTACAAGGGATGCTTTCTTTCGCACCTCTAAATAAACCCTGCTGCCCTGCATTGCATATTTGACCACATTGACAAAGAGATTTTCAAAAATGCGGTAGGTTTTCTGGTTATCAAGCATTAACAGTACTTTTTCTTCCGGCACATTCCACTTAAGTTCGAGTCCCCGCTCTTTCATCTTATCCACATGTTCAATGCTGACCTGTTTGATCAGGTTTACAACGTCAAGTTCCATCTTATTAAGTACGATATTATTGCTGTTTGCCTTGCTGACTTCAAAAAGATCTTCGATCAGCACCTTAAGGCGCAGTGATTTACGCTCTAAAGTATCAATGTAAGAACGCCTTTCTTCCTCCGTGATGTATTCTTTTTTCAGCAGTTCAATGTATGTCGTGATGGCAGTGAGCGGTGTTTTTAAGTCATGTGAAACATTTGTGATCAGTTCTGTTTTCATACGCTGGCTCTTTACCTCTTCCTCCACTGCTTTTTTCATACCGGTCTGGATCTGCGCAAGTTCGTCCCGGAACGGATTAAATATGCCAAAATCCCCCTGAATCTCCTGATCAAGATTACCTTCTGCGATCGTCTGCATGGCATCTAACATCGCATGATAATCTTTATTGATCTGCTCATAATGTTTCTTTATAATAAAAAACAGGACGATCGAATAGACAACTAATGCACCGATCCCAAAGAACCAGAACAAGGAACAGGCTGCAAGCACTGCAAAGTTTATAACGACAACTTTTAAGATCAGTTTTGTCGTTTCCTCACTGAAATCAATGTGTGTGATCTCCCCGGAGAGTGTGTTCCACCACTGTCTGATCCGGTTGCCTGTCTTTTTAAACTGTTTTTTTATCCATGGGAAGATCTGATAGACCAGACTGTATCTTTTAACATATTCCCATAGTCCGACTGAAAATACCGGTCTCAGCAGATATGCGGCTGCAAACCACATTGCATAGATCAGCCACAAAGTTCCAACTGCAGTAAGTACGCTGATCACAACATCATAAACCTGTCCACCCATCAGTCATCTGCCGCATCCGAAAATGAATCAAATCCATATGACCAGATAAGTTCCATAAAGTAATTCTGCAGACACAGTCCGCAGATCACACCTGTGACTCCAAGTTCTGCCGCGTAAGCATGTACCTTTCCATCATTTAAGATATTGCCTCCGGCTTTTTTCCCTGTCATAAAAAACATAAATGCGATCACCGCTACAACAGATGCGCCATACAATGGAAGTGCCCCATTAATTTTATAGGCGGACAGCTTTTCAAAATAATCTTCTTCCTCATCACTGCCAGAATCATAAAGAATATTTTCAGATGCTTTCTCTTTGGAAATACCGATCACAAACTCTATATTTTCCGGTCCTTTGAGCACGGGCATGTCTGTTGGATTAAAATACTCTTCCAGATTAGTTTTTAACAGTTCACTGCGTTCCTGTGCCCCTAATGATTTTACTAAAAGATCGCCGCTATTTTCCCTGTCTGACAGCAGAGGAATTACTTCCATCGCCCCGACTTCATTAAATTTTATCGCAAACAATTCGCTGTAATATTGTGCCAGTTGTTCACTGACATCCTTTTCCTCTCCACCGAGTACGCTCTCTAAATTCTGCGTTGTATTTTTCAGTTTACTTCCATCTTCGGATTCCATGACGCAATAATCAATCTGGGAACGGATTTTTTCAAACTGACTGCTCCATTCATCCATCACCGACAATACTTCATCATTGGTTACCTGCTCTAATTGTTCCTGTGACTCCCACCTGTCGGTTTCATCCGCTTTTGCATAAGATGCGATATAAAGATCTGTTGCTGACATCTCCGTCTCACTCTTCTGATTCTGATATTCCAGATCGAGCAGATAAAATCCCTCATACAGATTTTTCAGAAACTGTGTCCGAATCTGCGTATCACTGTCTGTTCCTGTTTTTGCTGCTTCTGTCTTTTGCATCCAGTCTTTGCTTCTGCGATTGATTCCCGGATAGCATAAAAAATTGATAACTGCTAAAACAAGAAGAAACCCTGCTGTTATCACAATTCTCGCCTTACGGCTGTTTTTCCATTTTATATCCAACGCCCCACACCACCTTTAAATATTTTGGTTCTCTCGGATTGATCTCAATCTTATCCCTGATATTTCTCACATGCACCATGATCGTATCCGTATTGATCGCTTTTTCATTCCAGACACGTTCGTAAATCTCGTCTGCCGAATAAACTCTTCCCGGATTTTTCATCAGAAGTGCTAAAATCTTAAACTCGATCGGTGTCATTTTCACAGGTTTACCATCCACAAATACTTCAACCGTATCCTCGTTCAGTTCGATTCCGCCGATGACATGCACCCTGTCGTTTTCTTTTTTGTTCTGCCCTCTGTTATTGAATTTTGTGTAACGTCTGAGCTGGGAATTGACACGCGCCATCAGCTCTAACGGTGTAAACGGTTTGGTCACATAATCATCCGCACCGATATTAAGCAATGACTTGTCCGTCTCCTCCGACTTTGCATGAAGCAATATGACTGGAAAATCATGATGTTACCTGATTTTAATGTCATTGTGTAACACCATCCATCCGCGGCATCATCGATATCCACGA
>ENA-OQAN01000589-OQAN01000589.1-human-gut-metagenome-genome-assembly--contig:-NODE-589-length-18739-cov-5.079035_pt1 | contig 18739 bp, 25 predicted proteins | sample MGYA00242735_ERZ504527 | MGnify/ENA primary metagenome ERZ504527 (study PRJEB26092, sample SAMD00036230) | human gut metagenome | host: Homo sapiens | study: EMG produced TPA metagenomics assembly of... | reverse complement strand
GGAAATTATCTGCGGAAGCAGGCAAACAGAAAAACAGAGAAATCTGTGAGCTGTTCAGAGAGGCTGCGGTCAGTGGGGAATCCCTGCAGACTGCAGCTTTTTTTGTCTTGCAATCAAATACAGGGATTGCTATAGTGAAAAGCAGAAAGAGTATTTTTTAATACCTAAAAAACAGCGGGAGGAGAAGGAAATGCTGAAGAGTCAGGAAATGCGGAAACTTGCACCGGAGATGGATCCGCTCCGGATTGGAACAGGATGGAAAAAAGAGGATCTTGAAAAACCGCAGATTATGGTGGAGAGTACGTACGGGGACAGCCACCCGGGAAGCGGCCACTTAAATCTGCTGGTCGAGGAAGTGCGGAAAGGCGTTGCGGAAGCGGGGGGCTTCGGGGCGCGGTATTTCTGCACCGACATCTGTGACGGCGAGAGCCAGGGAACGGACGGCATCAACTACAGTCTTGCGAGCCGCGAGATGATCGCCAATATGATCGAGATCCACGCGAATGCGACACCGTTTGACGGCGGCGTCTATCTGTCGAGCTGCGACAAGGGTATGCCGGGCAATCTGATCGGCCTTGCGCGTGTCGATATTCCGGCGGTTGTTGTGCCGGGCGGAACGATGAATGCGGGACCGGAGATGCTGACACTGGAGCAGCTTGGCATGTACAGCGCAAAATTTGAGCGCGGTGAGATCGACGAGGAGAAGCTCGACTGGGCGAAATGCAATGCCTGCCCGAGCTGCGGTGCCTGTTCGTTTATCGGAACGGCATCCACGATGCAGATCATGGCGGAGGCACTCGGCCTCGCCCTGCCTGGAAGCGCTCTGATGCCGGCGACAAGCCCGGATCTTCTGGCATATGCACAGGAGGCAGGCAGCCAGGCGGTAAAACTGGCACAGATGGAGCATATGCGGCCAAGCGATCTTGTGACGAAAGAGAGTTTTGAGAATGCGATTCTTGTCCACGCGGCAATTTCGGGAAGCACAAACTGCCTGCTGCACATCCCGGCCATTGCGCATGAGTTCGGCATCGAGATTACCGGCGACACATTCGATCGTCTGCACCGCAACGCGCGGTATCTGCTCGATGTCCGCCCGGCGGGAAGATGGCCGGCAGAGTGCTTCTATTATGCGGGCGGCGTTCCGGCGATTATGGAAGAAATCAAAGATCATCTGCATCTCGATGTGATGACAGTGACCGGAAAGACACTGGGTGAAAATCTGGCGGAGCTTCGTGAAAATGGATTTTATGAGAAGTGCAGCGGATGGCTCGCAAAATTTAATGAGCGGTATGGAACTTCGATTACAAAAGAAGATATTATCCGCCCGTATGACAAGGCGATCGGAACGGACGGCAGCATCGCTGTTCTGCGCGGAAACCTTGCGCCGGAGGGAGCCGTCATCAAACACACGGCCTGCCCGAAAGAAATGTTCCACGCCGTCCTCCGTGCCCGACCGTTCGACAGCGAGGAGGAGTGCCTCGATGCCGTGCTGAAACATAAAGTACAGAAAGGCGACGCCGTCTTCATCCGCTACGAAGGCCCGAAAGGCAGCGGTATGCCGGAGATGTTCTATACTTCCGAGGCAATCAGCAGCGACAAAGAGCTGGAAAGAGCATCGCGCTTATCACCGACGGCCGTTTCTCTGGCGCCTCCACCGGCCCGGTCATCGGCCACTGCAGTCCCGAAGCTGTAGACGGCGGCCCGATCGCACTCGTCGAGGAAGGGGATTTGATTGAGATTGATGTGAAGGAACGAAAACTTAACATCATCGGAATCGCCGGTGAGCGCAAGTCCATGGAAGAAATCGATGCGATCTTAAAAGAACGCCGCCAAAACTGGAAACCGCGCGAGCCGAAATACAAAAAAGGCGTACTCCGTCTTTTCAGCCTCCACGCAGCAAGCCCGATGAAAGGGGCGTATCTGGAGTACTAAAAATACTTGCGTTTTTCTGGGATGGTCTTTAGAAGTTAAGGCAGAGCAAAAAATGGAGGAAGGAGCAACAGAAAAACAAGTGAAAGAAAATATCTAAAAAACAAACGGTTCCTGTATAATGTTGCATCTCTTCAGAAAATGGTCGGAAGTCCAGATTCTGTCCAGAAGAATGTGGTGCTGGAGAACAATTCGCTGTCGGCGGAGCAGATTACCGGTGTGGAAAACCGAAAGAGCAAGGCAGGCGAAGCCGTTCTTCCGGTACTGCGCAGTGTTTCGCTGTTTCTTCTCGGGCTGCTTGGCGTGCTTCTGATTCTGCTGACGCTGCTTGTGATTGCGGCGGAGGCGGCGCGGATCATCTGCCTTGGACCGGCGGCAAAGAAACAGCAGCAACCGATGCAGAACTCGCCCGCAGATTTCCGGCGGTCGAGCCAGGCGAATATACGCGTGTCTGCCATCTGATCGAGAAACATATCTACGGTGAGATTCTGCTGTCTCCTTATGAGGAACGTACGCTGAACCATTTTCTGGAAAAGCTGATGGAGCCGGTACCGGGCTGCAGCTGGAAAATGCGGCTGAAGCTGCGCTATGCGTGTCTGCGCCGTGTGAATACGAAGAAAAAGAAGAGAAAGCACAGCGCTTTCCAGCAAAAATAAGGGTTAGGAAAACAAATGAAAAGAGGGATTTTACCATGAAATTTGTAACATTTAATATTCGCTGTGATTTTGGCCAGGATGGAGCCAATAATTTTATCTACCGCAGACCTCTGATTCTGGAAAAAATCAGACAGGAAAAGCCGGATATCATCGGTTTTCAGGAGGTACTGCCGCATGTGGCTGCCTGGCTGAAGGAAAATCTGACGGAATATTACATTGCCGGATGTGGAAGAGAAAAGGATCTGACCGGTGAGGCAATGATCATTGCCTATCGGAAAGAACGTTTTCAGAGTGTGAGCCTGGAAACCTTCTGGCTGTCACCGACACCGTACGTGCCGGGATCCCGCTATCCGGTACAGAGTATGTGCCGCGTACTGCGACGGATGTGGTATTTGAGGATATGGAGACCGGAAAAGTGTTCCGCGTCATCAACACCCATCTGGATCACGAGTGCGCCGGGGCGAGAAAGCTTGGCCTGGAGCAGATTCTCGCACATCTGAGAGCAGAGAAAGCATTTGCCGATGTGCCGGTGATTCTTAGCGGCGACTTCAATGCCGAGCCGGACAGCGAAGAGATGAAACCGCTGAGGGAAACTGCCGGTCTTGTGAATGCGACGGAAGGAATCGGCATTACCTTCCACAACTATCATCGCGATGATCCGAATGATCCGCAGTGCTCGATTGACTACATCATTCTCAAAGGGGACTGGGAACTGAAAAAGGTGGAAAAATGGACGGAGCAGAAGGACGGTGTGTGCCTTTCTGATCATTATCCGATCTGTGCGGAACTTATTTAAAATATGGATGCAAGAGCGGCCGCCGGGAGAAAAAATCTTCTGGCGGCGTTTTTTTTACGATAGTTATAGGAAAAACTTATAACAAGTCAAAGAAAAAAGGGAATATACAAACGCCGCATTTTCTGTTATGATAGGTTACGTTACAAAACCTATCAGATTAGTATAGAAAGAAAAATTACGAAATAACAGGAGATTATTCATATGGCAAGAGGAATTGACACAAAATGTATCCATTTAGAAGAGGACGAGGGACAGTGTAGCCACTACGGCGCACTCAGCTACCCGATTTATCAGACCGCAACGTATGCGCATCCGGGCGTAGGACAGAGCACCGGATTTGATTACAGCAGACTGCAGAACCCGACCAGAGAGCATCTGGAGAAGATGGTGGCTGCACTGGAAAACGGAATTGATGCGTTTGCATTAAGCTCCGGCATGGCAGCGATCTCTCTTCTGATGGAGCTGTTCCGCCCGGGAGACCACATCATTGCGGATTCCGATCTGTACGGCGGAAGCATTCGTCTGTTCCACCATGTGAACGAGAAAAACGGCGTCGAATTTTCCGGCATCGACTGCTGCCGTGATGACGTGGAAAGCTATGTGAAAGAAAATACAAAAGCCATCTACATCGAGACCCCGACGAACCCGATGATGAACGTAACCGATATCAGAAAGATGGCAGATATCGCAAAACGCCACAACCTGATTCTGATTGTGGACAACACCTTTATGTCCCCGTATTTTCAGAATCCGCTCGATCTCGGTGCGGACGTTGTGATTCACAGCGGCACGAAATACCTGAGTGGTCACAACGATACACTGGCAGGCTTTATCGTGACGAACCGCGAAGATATTCAGGAAAAACTGCGTTTCCTGATCAAGACAACAGGTGCAGGCCTTGCTCCGTTTGACTGCTGGCTGGTACTGCGCGGCATGAAGACGCTTGGCATCCGCATGGAACGCTCCCAGGAGAATGCAAAACAGATTGCCGCATGGCTGCAGCAACAGAAAGCAGTCACAAGAGTGATTTATCCGGGACTGCCGGATCACCCGGCTATGAGATTATGAAAAAACAGGCAAGAGGCTTCGGTGCCATGCTGACAATCCAGCTCGAGAGCAAAGAGTTTGCCCTTGCCATTCTGGAAAAGGTAAGAATGATCCGTTTCGCAGAGAGCCTCGGCGGCGTGGAGACACTCGTTACGTATCCGACGACGCAGACACATGCCGATGTGCCGAAGGAAATCCGTGAGCGGAACGGAATTACGGAGAGCACCCTTCGTTTTTCCGTCGGAATTGAAAATATCGAGGACCTGATCGGCGAGCTTACGAAGGTCTTTGCAGAAATCGAGGAAGAGAAAAATGGCGGAAAGAAATCTTGATTTTGACAGAATCATCAACCGAAAAAATACAGACTGTTTAAAATATGACTTTGCAGTAAAACGCGGCATGCCATCCGATGTGCTGCCGCTGTGGGTGGCGGACATGGACTTTGAGACATCCTCCTACATCGAGGATGCGCTGGTAGAGCGTGCGAAAATGGGCATTTACGGCTACAGCGATGCGCAGACTCCGTATTTTGAGGCCGTTGCGGGATGGATGAAACGTCATCACAACTGGCAGCCGAAAGAAGAATGGCTGATCAAACGCCAGGCGTTGTATTTGCACTTGCGATGGCAGTCAAGGCTTACACCGCGCCCGGGGATGCCGTGCTGATCCAGTCACCGGTTTACTATCCATTTTCGGAAGTCATTGCGGATAACGGCAGAAGAGTTGTCAGCAGCACGCTGGTGCTCGGCGATGATAACCGCTATCACATGGATGTGGCGGATTTCGAGGAGAAGCTGAAAGCTGAAAACGTAAAGCTCTTTTTCCTCTGCAATCCGCACAATCCGGTCGGAAGAGTCTGGACGAAAGATGAGCTGACGGCGATCGGCGATCTCTGCGTGCAGTACGGCGTGACCGTTGTAAGTGATGAGATCCATGGAGATTTCATTTTTAAGGGCGAGCATCAGGTGTTTGCTGCGATCAAAAAAGAGTACGAGGACATCACGATCACCTGCACCGCGCCGAGTAAGACATTCAATCTGGCAAGTATGATGATGTCAAACATCTTTATCGCCAACCCGGAACTCCGTGCGAAATTCCGGAAACAGCTCGATGCAGCCGGAACGAGCCAGCTTGGTGTGATGGGTCTGGTGGCATGCGAGACGGCATATAATAAGGGCGAGGAGTGGTATGAGGCAATGCTTTCCTATGTGAAGGCAAATGCAGAATTTACAAGGCAGTATGTGGAGGAGCAGATTCCGGGCGTGAAGATGATCGACCTGGAGGGAACATATCTCGTATGGCTCGATTTCCGCGAGACGGGGCTTTCTGTCGACGAACTGGAAGACCTGATCATCAACAAGGCGAAGCTGTGGCTCGACAGCGGCAAGATCTTCGGAGACTGCGGTCGCGGCTTCCAGCGGATCAACATCGCCTGCCCGCGCGCAACCCTGACCGAGGCACTGGAGCGGATTCGGGATGCGATGAAAAGCAGATAAAGCCACACCGATGAGATGCGTAGCATTTTGGAAGTTGGCTCTGAACAGTGACGAAAACATGTTGAAAAGGCGTAGCTTACGGAACATCTTTTTGGGAGATATGATTTTTTTTGTGTCTCCGGTAGAGAAAGAAGAAAGCTGCGCCTCCGCATATCAAAACGAGTACTTTCACCGGAATCTGATATACCGGATACACAGAGGTATAAATGCAATGATATTCTGGCGAAGAAACTTCGCTTTCCTCAGCAGGGCTCGGGCTCCAGGAAAAAGATGCCAGAATTCGAAAATATTTTTTATCAGAAGAAAACTGGCTATAAGGAAGATAAAAATCTGGGTTTCCAGGCGTTGTGATTTTCCGTTCCAGCGTCCAGGGTTCTTCCGTGCTGTTCCGAGTCCACAATTCTGCTTTTTCTAATTCAAAAAGATACATCAGTGGATCTGTCTCCAGACGGATAAAGTCTTCTTTCGCAGTTCTTACCTGGGTTATATTTTGAAAATCGAAAACTGTCTGATATAACAAAGAACGATCTGATTTTTCCTGATAGGTGAGTACATTTGCGGCATACAGATCTTGGAAACTTTTTGTCTTTTCAGATCGTTTAAAAAAATAGAAATCGATAGGTTTGGAAGAAGTTTTTCGATACTCGTTTTCTAAACTGGATTCTATTGGCGAAGCATTTTCTGGTACGTTTTCTTTTAAAAAAGAGCACAATACCGTATCGTCATTTTCGAATGCAGTGTCTGCTTTGACTGGAACAGAAAAACAGAATAACAGGGTGAAAAATAAAAATTTGATTTTTTTCATAATGAGTTACCTCTTATTTATGGCTTTATTCAGTTGATGCCGGATTTAAAAGTTTTTTTGAATGGTTGTTCTGTACTTTTTGTTCCTGCAATTCCTAAAACATTCATAATCTGCCCGTTTTTCTACGAGTAATGGCGACTTGCTCATGATTTTACTTAAATTACTTGAAAATACCTTAAACACAATTTGCCTATCAGAGAAATTTGTGCTTCTGGATAGGCAAATTGTTACTTTGAAAGAGTAATTAGAAATTAAATGTACTTGTATGTGGTGAATGAAAGTTTAATAACTTAGGTTCATTGTTTTATATGCAGTATAGGCTGTTCCTGATGGAGAGTAGCTAATTCCACCACCGTTGTAGGAAAAAGAGATACTGTAGCCGGTTTTCTGGGGATTATATAAGTATCCCATTACAATTCTTTTATCACTGCTATTACCTGCAGTAGCGTGACAGTATGTAACACCTTTAAGCTTCATGGCATAGTCGGGTGTTCCTAGTTGACTCCCTGAAAATTCAGCACCAGATAATTGCTGATTATTTGCAGTAAGAGTTCCACCGACTTTCCAATCGTTCATAGTATTATCTTTGTACCATAATTTTCCACCATATTCATACGGTCTCATAGCAGCGCCTAATTGAAAAGAAAAACTGTCTTTTCCGCGAGGTTGTTTATTAGAAGTAAACTCGTATGTTGGATAGATATAAATGGTTGATGCATTTTTAAAAGCTGATGCAGTAAAGGAAATACCGGTTAAAGTTTCGCTACTGAGTATCGATATTTGATTTTCGATATTTGAATTAATATATTCAAAATGTTTACCTCCACTTTTTAAGTCATCCACAATGAACTGCATGACGTCATCATCCAGCTTTTCTATTTCCTTTTGTGGCATTCCGGTTTTTAATAGATATGCTTTGTTAGATAGAACAACATTATTATCTGCCTTTACATTGCAAATTACCATATTTAAGGACAGAATACAACAAATAAAAAATGCAAGACATGTTTTTAATTTTTTCATGATGAGTGGTCTCCTTTCATAAGTATTGTTGGATGGTTTTAGTTTTTTATTTATCCTTAGATTAGTGCACTATCTGAAAAGTAAAATTCGTTCGTTAATATGGATGATAAAATAGAAAATTAATAAAAATGCTTGTAATTATTATATAAATATATGAAAAATAAAATCAATAGTCAAAAAACATATAAATAAATATATGAATTTGTAAAAAACAAACGATTTTGTAAAAAGAATGTAATTTTAGAGAGATATATACGTATAAAAAAATAAAACGTGATTTTAATTTGCAGTGATATGGATTCTATGATATAGTGTGGTAAAGTGATGCTGTGAAAAAAAACAAAACCCCGTCGGCAAACAAGGCGGGCAGCGCAGGAAAGGGGATCATAACAATGTATATTACATGTCTGGATGTAGAAGGAGTACTGGTACCGGAAATCTGGATCGCGTTTGCGGAGGCAAGCGGAATCCCGGAACTTAAAAAAACGACACGCGACGAACCGGATTACGATAAACTGATGAGATGGAGACTTGGAATCTTAAAAGAGCACGGCCTGGGACTGAAAGAGATTCAGGCTACGATTGAGAAGATCGATCCACTGCCGGGCGCAAGAGAGTTCCTCGACGAGCTGCGCACCTTCTCCCAGGTGATCCTGATCAGCGACACCTTCACGGAGTTTGCCGCACCGCTGATGAAAAAACTCGGCTATCCGACCCTGTTCTGCAACTCCCTGGAAGTCGCAGACGACGGAGAGATCACCGGCTTTAAGATGAGAGTCGAGCAGTCGAAGCTCACCACGGTCAAAGCACTGCAGTCTATCGGATTCGAAACGATCGCAAGCGGCGATTCCTATAATGACCTCGGCATGATTCAGGCAAGCAAAGCAGGATTTCTGTTCCGCTCGACCGATAAAATCAAAGCGACTATCCGCAGATTCCGGCGTATGAGACGTATGAGGAGCTGCTTGGTGCGATCAAAAAGGCAATGGAGGAGAAGTAAACAAAAAAGGTGATTTCCGGCCGAGGCTGCGACGAACGGTCAGGAAAACAGAAATATGGGGGTTTTATTACATGAGAAGAAGAATTCAGGTAGAAGCAGAAAAACCACAATTCTGCGTTACAACAGGAATTACATTTGCACAGGCGGATGCCTGGTTTGGAAACACGGTGCAGGATTTGAAGCTGGATTTGATTTACCCGCGGGATAACACCAGAAAATATCCGTGTGTGGTATGGATTTGCGGAGGGGCCTGGATCCAGATGGACCGCTCGGCACATCTTGCCTATCTGTCCGTACTGGCACATCAGGGATTCGTTGTTGCATCGGTAGAATACCGCACAAGCAATGAGGCAAAATTTCCGGCACCGCTGCAGGATGTGAAAGCAGGAATTCGTTATCTGCGTGCACATGCCGATCGCTTCAACATTGATCCGGACCGCATCGGTGTGATGGGAGAGTCTGCGGGCGGTTATCTGACCTGCATGGCAGCGCTTGCGACAGATCCCGTTTATGATGTGGGTGAAAACCTGGAATATTCCAGTGCCGTGCAGGCCGCCTGCCCGTGGTACCCGCCGACCGATTTCCGCGGATTCCAGTACAGTGATCCGGAGCAGTGTGCGGCATCTCCGGAGTCCCTTCTGATGGGCAAAAACGTGATGCGCCATCCGGAAGAAGCACTCGCATGCTGTCCGGTCAGCTTCGTGACAAAAGCCGCACCGCCGTTTCTGATCATCCACGGAGAGGATGACCATACCGTTCCGTTCGGACAGGGAGAGGAACTGCACGACGAACTGGAAAAAGCGGGATGTGACGTCACACTGCTTTCGATCGAGGATGCCGACCACGCAGATCTCCATTTCTTCCAGAAGGAAGTGTGGGACGAAATCTGCGCATTCTTCCGCGCAAAACTGTAAAAGAAAAATAGCAGAACGAAAATGAAATGCTCCCTTCTGAACAGACAGGTGAAAGAAGAAAAACTTGTCATTTAGGAGGGAGCATTTCACTTTCAACATTTTGTTCTGCTTTTTGATGTGTTTTATGTAAAAAACTGTCGGTGACACTTGAGTCCGGCGGTATTTTTTTACAAAAACAGCTCGTTTGCTTTTTCCTGCGTACAGGATTTTTTCAATATTTTTGCGGCAACTGCAGTCATAACAGGATTTACTTCTCTTGCGTGTACTGGACAGAGGGATACACAGCGCATGCAGGAGATGCACTTGGTTTTGTCCGTGGTTTTGCAGTTGTCCGGAGGAATTGCATCGGCAGGACATTTTTGTGCACACAGACCGCAGGAAGTGCAGGAGTGCTTTACGTTTGGAACCATGCCGGTTTCAGAATGTTTCGAGGGGCGGTTACCGGGAATTTCCGGGACAGAGAGATTGCCGGAAATTGCCTTTTGAAGAATCTGCCTGCCAAATGCGGCGAGCTCCTGACAGTCAGCACTGTTTGGTCTTCCGGCAGCGTACTGGTGAATAATGGAATGCTCTGCAACTGCTGAAACAGCAGCAATAACCTGAAAACCAGCTGTCTGTGCATAATCTTCCAGGAGAACCAGGGTGTCTTCATAGGCACGGTTTCCATAGACGGCAGCGATCACGCAGAGAGCTCCGTTTCCATGGATACGGGAGAGACGATCCAGTGCAAGCTGTGGCGCGGCACCTCCAAAAGCCGGCATCGCAATTACGGCTAAAGAATCGCTTTCCAGACAAATATCTTCATAATGGGTGGATGGAATAGAGAGATCGATGGTTTTAACGGAAGACCAGTCAGTGGTGAGGGCGGCGGCAACCTTTGCGGTACCGCCGGTTGGACTGAACAGAATTTCATAAGCATGCATGGTAAATTCCTCCTATGATGTAAAAAATAAAACTACAGCTACAATTGGAGTATAACAGCATCAAGAGATGGTGTCAATATTTACAGCGGAAATGGGATATGATAAAATTGCAAATGGAGGATTGAAATTATGCATATCAGTAATAAATGTTCGATCGCGGTCCATTGTCTGATTTTTATTTTTGAATATGGTACAGAAAAGAAAGTGACCAGTGAGCTGCTGTCATTATCTACGGGATGCAATCCGGTAACCATACGAAATATCTTAAGTGCCTTGAAAAAAGACGGAATCATAGAAGTAAAATCAGGAACCGGAGGAGCCACCCTTGCGGTTCCACTTTCCGAAATTTCGCTGTATCGGATCTGCCATGCTGTAGATCCGGCAGCCATTGAGAAAATGATCAGTATACATGGAACCCCATCCCCTTTCTGCCCGGTCGGCAGAAATATCGGAACCGTGCTGAGCCAAACGTATGATACCTTAAAAAAAGATGTGATTTCCAGCATGGAGTCTGTTACGATGGAGAAAATCATAGAGGATTATCGGGCGCTGCTTATCAGGCAGTGATTCCAGAGAACTGTTTGCGGACTATGCGATTCATAAGGCGGAGTCCTTTGAAAAACATCTGAATCAGTATGATGTGATTCATTTTGATGTCCAGTGGTGCATGATGGATGCCGGAAGAATGGCACCGTATGTTGGCTTTACAGAAGCGGAAGTGCATGATTTATTCGCTGAAAGAAAAAGAGGGAATGCTACGGTTGTATCACCGAAAAGAAAGTATTGCAGAAGCAGCCTATTGCTCCTATTTTGGATTACGGCAGAAAAGCTATCGCTTTGAAGCGGAAACAGCAGGTCTGGTTCTTTACCAGAATCATGAGAATCATTTGAGGATGGAAATCGCAAAAAAGCAGGAACAGAAAGTTTTTCGTGTTGTAACGTGTATCAAAGGAACAGAAACGAAAGCAGCAGGAATTAGGGATTTTTCTGCAGTTTTTCCGGATGAATATACATATCGCGGAATTCCGTAGGCGTACATTGTTTGACAGAACGGAAGACGCGAAGAAAGGTGGAAAGACTGGAGAAACCAGACTGAAGTGCTGCCTCCGTGACAGGAATATCGGGATCGGATAAGAGCAGCATGGCATGATCAATTCTTTTGCGATTAAGGTATTTGTAATAGGTGGTATTTGTAAACTGCTTAAACAGTCTGGTAAAGTGGTATTTGCTGAAGCCTGCTGTTTTTGCAACGTGATCAAGGGAAAGATCTTCCGTGCAGTGTTCATCAATATAATTGCAGATGGAAAGAAAACGATCCAGATATTCTTTCTGTTTTTGCGGTCCGGCATCAAAACGGCAGGATGCAAAGGCCTGGTATCTGCCGATCAGAGAAAGAATATCAAGCATGCGCGCATAGATAACGGCCTCCGAAAGAAAGGAATCCTTTTCGTATTCCGAAAGAATCTGGCAGATGAGATGATAAATATCGGAATAAATATCAGGAGCAGTCTGTGGTGTAAGGGTGAGAATGGGGGAAATCAGCGAGAGAATGGAATTGAGATCACGGATTTTTGAGACAACAGACCATTCAATCTGCAGAATGATTCGTTTTCCGCTTTCCGGTGCTGCAAGAGAGTGGAGGACTCCTGGACAGATGAAAATAATATCACCTTCCTGAAGAAGAATGTGCTTATCCCCAAGAAAGACTGTGTAAGTTCCTTCCAGAGGCATAATGATTTCCATGGGAGTATGCCAGTGAATGGGATAATCTTCACAGTCTGTATTTACAAAAAGCCGCAGACTGCTGTTTTCTTTATACGTTACGGTTTCATGAATCCCGTCTAAATGTTCAATCATAATATTGCCTCCGCAGGACTGCTGTAAATTTGATATTATCATAATACAGTAAAACGGATATCACAAGAGGAAAAGAAATTTTAAAAAGAAGAGAATCGAAAACAGAATTTCAATCTATAGCACTCCAAAAAAATACTGTACACTCTTGATAACAGGCCTATGATAGAGTCAAGAGGTGATTATTATGTTACATGATGAAACACGAAAACTACTTATTGAAGCTTGGAATAAAACGCACAATGCAAAAGAAATCGCAGAGTGTTTTTCTGTGAATACCAGTACTGTTTACCGCCTAGAAAAACAAATGCGTGAAACAGCTACTGGACAGCTCAAAAGTAACCTATCTGTATTTACCCCATATAGTCCGGATCTAAATCCGATTGAAAAGATGTGATCAAAACTCAAAGCATTTTTAAGGAAAGAAAAGATACGGATGGCATCGGAATTACCATCAGCTATTTCAAAAGGATTTTTAACAATTCGTCCAACGGATGCATAGGGTGGTTTCATTCGTGTAATTATGTGCAATAATTTATTAGATTGCTATAGTATGACCCTGAAATATCATACGAGGAGAGACTATATGAAGATAATAGGAAAAAATCCAATTACAGGGCTGGACTATCCGGATCCGGATGTCATCCGGGTAGACGATACGTATTACATGGTAAGCACCACAATGCACTTTGTGCCGGGGTGTGAAATCCTGCGGTCTTATGATCTCGTTCACTGGGAACATCTGAGCTATGTGTATGAAAGACTGGACAGCACAGAGGAACAGAGACTTGTCGGGGAGAAAAACTGCTATGGAAAAGGCATGTGGGCTGCATCGCTCCGATACCATAAAGGGATGTATTATATTTGCTTTGTGGCGAATGATACCGGAAAAACATACCTTTATACTGCTGATAATATCGAAGGACCATGGGAAAAACGCATCATAGAAGGCTTTTATCATGACTGCTCACTTTTGTTTGAGGATGATCATGTTTATATTGTTTCCGGCAATAGAAATATTCGTCTGCAGGAATTGAAAAAAGATCTGAGCGGTCCAAAGGAAGGCGGACTGGATCGGATTCTGGTCAGTGACAGTCGGAATCCGGGGCTTGGTTTTGAAGGAAGTCATTTTTATAAAATCGATGGAATGTATTATTTATTCCTGATTCATTCCCTTCCGGACAGGTGGATGCGGACGCAGGCGTGCTATGTATCAGACAGCCTGACGGGAGAATTTAAAGGCGGAGATGTATTGTGTGACACTATGGGATATTGTGGGCAGGGCGTTGCACAGGAGGAATTGTGGATACGCCGGATCATAAATGGTATGCCGTGCTTTTTCAGGACAGAGGTGCCGTCGGCAGAATCCCGGTTCTTGTGCCAGTAAAATGGGAGAAAAATGTCAGAGTTACCTGTATGCCGGCGCCTGGCGAACAAAAAGAGCAGATCATAAAAGAAAATTATCCGGTATTGGGTGATTCGGGAAGGGCACTCTGTGAAGTGGAAACACAAAGCACAAGACCGGATGCACAATATCATCCGCTTGTGGAGAGTGATGATTTTTCGGAATGGAATCCGGAACAGAAACGGCTGTTTGGAACGTTTGGATGGAAGAGCTGCTGGCAGTTCAACCACGAACCGGAACTTTCCTGGATTGAGAATGATGCAGAAAAAGGATGCCTTAGAATGGTCTGCAGAAAGCAGTGCAAAAATGTCACGCAGGCAGTCAATACGATCACCCAGAGAATGAAGTTTCCGGTGTGCATAACAGAAGTAACCGTTGATGCGGAAGGAATAAAGGACGGAGATTATGCAGGAATGTGTGCATTACAGGGATGTTACGGCATAGCGGCCGTTACAAAGCGTGATGGACAGATGCTTCTGGTTATGAGATCTCTCGAAGCGGAACATGACAGCATAGAAGGAAACCAGGGCAACAGTGAAGAAATCGAATGGGAAGCAGTGGCGGTTGAATCATCGAAAATAAGAATCCGGATGGAAGCGGATTTCCAGAACCAGCACGATAAAGTCCGGTTTTTATATTGGAGCGATGAAAAATGGAAACAGATCGGACCATGGCATCAGCTCTATTTCAAAATGGATCATTTCACAGGATGCAGAGTGGGACTGTTTGCCTATGCAACGAAAGAAACAGGGGGAATCGCAGAATTCGGCAGATTCCGATATTTTTAACAAAAAGTTCCCGCCCCGGCATTTATCAAAAGTGAAATTCCGTTGAATTTCTGGAAACTGCTGGTGATTTTTCTGGAGAGAACCATCATTGCCATTCCGCTGATCGTATTGTTTGCAAATATGATCGGGCTGTAAATACAGGAAAATACAAGATCTCCGATTTGGCACTTTTGTGCTGAATCGGGGATTTTTTGGCGTAAAAACGCAGGTAAAGGATTCGTAGATTGACAAAACAGCCTATTTTCGCCTATTCTGAGACTGTAAAACGCTCCGCTGGGCAACATGAGACGGTGCGGGAACAGCAGGAGGAAGGGACACGACGTGGAAGCGAAAGAGTTCGGGCGGTTTATTGCCGGAATGCGAAAAGAGAAAAAGATGACGCAGGCAGAGCTTGCGGAAAAGATTCATGTGACGGATAAAGCCGTCAGCCGGTGGGAGCGGGGACTTGGCTTTCCCGATATCCAGACGATTGAGCCGCTGGCTCAGGCACTTGGGATTTCTGTGCTGGACTGATGCGCTCCGAACGGCAGGAGAAGGCGAAGGAAGAGGCGGCGCCGGAAATTCAGTATACTCAGAAGGAGGTGGCCGAAATGCTGCAGAACGCAGGTGACATTTCAAGGCAGCAGAAAAAACAGGACCGGAACGCAAACGTGATCGCGGGATTTCTGGTGATCGGTGTGGCAGCGGCAGCGTGGGCGGCAAAGATCGTAAACGTGGGCGGCGGCCTGATTCTAGGCGGTCTGGTGGCAGCAGCGTTTGTATCGCTGTGGTATTTCTTCCAGAACCTCGATGATGAAGAAAGCCGGAAAGTCTATGGGGCAGCATCCATTCTGTCTATCGGCATTCTGGCATCCCTGGTAAATTTCGTCTGGGGCGATCAGCTGGCAGAATTCATTCCCGGCGGTCTGGAACGAAAAGAGCAGATCTTCTGGACCCTGTGGTATCTGTTTGTTCTGGTAATGATGATGATCGGAACCATTCGATGTATCCGCCGGCAGAGACAGAAAAAAGAAAAGAAATACAAAACCGTTCTTTTCACGGCAATTATGGCGACGATCATGTTTGTAACACTGTGGCAGTATCAGAACACCATGCAGAACCGGTACAAAAACACAGGAATCTGGAGCGGCGCACAGCAGTACGCCGAGGTGCTGCTGAAAAGAAACAAAAACCTCGAAAACGACTGGCTGATCGGCGATGAGTCCTGGCGCGAAGGAAACAAAAATACTTTCGAAATTCGCCTTACCTATTACGCTGATGCCGATGACGCAAAAGAGGGACGTGAAAGCGAATATCAGTACAAGATTCATTTTGATGATGTTGACGGCTACGTCATCAAATCAGAAGGCGTACCAGAGAAAGAGATTGTTTTCCCGGAAAATAAATAAGAAGTGAGAAACGGGATTCCATTCTTGCGCCTCCCACAGAAAAAGACTATACTGATAGTATCAGCATGTACGCTCGGAATCTTTCTGCACTTGCTTTTGCGACTGGCGGTTGGAATCAGTTATGATAAAGAAACAAAAGAACATGCCTGTAAAATAGAAGTATTGTGATGATTTGCAAGCTGTGGAAAAGGGATATCGTGTGTGTAAACGGAGGAGAGTAAGTAAAAATAGTAATCTTTACTATTTTTACTTGCTTTTTTCTCCATCATAGGATAATATAAAAATATACGGTTCGGAGCAGGTTCCGGGCAGGAAAAAACAAGATGGAAAGGATATGGATTTTTATGAAGATTACAGAGGATATTATCTACGCGGGAGTCAACGATCATCAGGTAGACCTTTTTGAAGGTCAGTACAGAGTGCCGAACGGCATGGCATACAATTCTTACGTAATTCTCGATGAAAAAACGGCAGTTATGGATACCGTAGATGCAAACTTTGCGGATGAATGGCTGGCAAATGTTGCGAAAGCACTGGATGGCAGAAAACCGGATTACCTGATCGTGCAGCATATGGAGCCGGATCACTCTGCGAATATTGAAAACTTCGTAAAAGCATATCCGGAAGCAACCGTTGTTGCAAACACAAAAACCTTTGCCATGATGAAAAACTTTTTCCCCAAGATGGATCTCGCCGGAAAGAAACTGGAAGTAAAGGATGGCGAGTCCCTTACGCTTGGAAAACACGTTCTGACCTTCGTATTCGCTCCGATGGTACACTGGCCGGAGGTTATGGTTACATACGACAGCACGGACAAGGTTCTGTTCGCAGCAGACGGTTTTGGAAAATTCGGTGCACTCGACCGCGAGGAACCATGGGATGACGAAGCACGCCGTTATTTTATCGGTATTGTCGGAAAATACGGTTTGCAGGTACAGAAGCTCCTGAAAGTAGCAGGTACGCTGGATATCCGGAAAATCTGTTCCCTGCACGGTCCAGTTTTGACGGAAAATCTTGGCCACTACATTGAAAAATACGATATCTGGTCTTCTTATCGTCCGGAAGAAGAAGGCGTTGTAGTTGCCTATACTTCTGTTTACGGCAATACAAAAAAAGCTGCCGAATTGCTTGCGGCTAAGCTGAAAGAAAAAGGCTGTCCGAATGTCGTTATTTACGATCTGGCAAGAGACGATATGTCTGCCGCCGTAGCGGATGCTTTCCGTTACAGTAAGCTGGTTCTCGCAACGCTGACCTACAATGCAGGCATTTACCCGTTCATGCAGGATTTCATCAACCGTCTGACAGAGCGCAGCTCCAGAACCGCACCATCGGTCTGATCGAAAACGGAAGCTGGGCACCGACCGCAGCGAAAGTGATGAAAGGTATGTTTGAGAAGAGCAAAAATATCACCTGGACAGAGAATAATGTAAAAGTAATGTCCGCTGTGAAGGAAGAGAAACGTAAAAGAGATCGAGCACTGGCCGAAGAACTTTGCAAATAAGAAATAAAGAAGAGAAGAAAGAATATAGGAAAAATGCTCCGCTGGACTTTGCGAAAGGCAAAGACAGCGGAGTCTTTCGTTCTCCTCTTTTGGAAAGAAGATTCTGTGGAGTTCCGGAGGGAGCAGGATCGCCCTGCGGTGGGTCAAAAAAAGCCGGGGGTTGAATTTTGCGAAAGCCTGCGGCCGCCTCTTTGTAAGTGAGACTGCATCAGGTTTCTGATCTTTCGATCTTGATGTCATAATATTCTGAAAATAATAAAATGTAAAATAAATTAAAAGAAAGTATTGACAAAACGGAGAAGATGAGTTAATATAAGATCAACAAAAGAAAAGAGAACAAAAATAAAAACGAAAAAGAAACATCAAGACAAAATCTAAGAAAGTAAGAGGTATAGTCCAATGGCATAGTTAATCTGAACATCAAAAAAATCTCTGAAGAGTTTACATATAGAACCTAAAGGAGATGATTCCAATGAAAGGCAGAGACCCATAGGGAAAAAATAAAAACAAAAAAATCCAGGAGGTACGGTCCAAAAGGAACATAACGAAATACCCCGAAATCAATGAAAGCAGCAGGTGTATAAAATGAAATTACTGGAAATTCATTAAAAGCCCGGTCGAGAGAAAAAACAATCGATCGGGCTTAAACTATGTCTGCTGAAAAATCTGTTTGACTGCCCTGCGGTCTGCGCGAGCCGTGAAAGCAGAAAAGACGCTGCAGCCCCGAAAGAAACGAGAGCATACAGCGTCCTTTTTATTTTATGAAATTGGATGAGATTCTGCCTATATAATACGATTCTACCATTAAGGGGTGTACTTTTTGGGACAAAATAGATACTATAATTCTGAAAGGGGGAAGTATTTATGGACCTTGTGAAAATCGGAAGCTATATTGCAGAAAAAAGAAAAAAACTTGGTATGACTCAAAAACAGCTTGCTGAGAAACTGGGTAAGAGTGATAAGTCAGTTTCCAAATGGGAACGTGGGATTTGTTTACCAGATGTGTCTGTGTATTTAGAATTATGTGAAATATTAGGCATTAGTCTAAATGAATTTTTGGCAGGTGAAGATAATTGAGGTAACTAATGTAGAAAAAAAATCGGAAGATACACTGATACAGATATCAAAAGATAGTAGTCATAAACAGCGTTATTTAAAAGAAGATTATTGCTGTACTTCTTATTGCTGTGGGAGCATTTGCTATTACTCTTGGA
>ENA-OQAN01000588-OQAN01000588.1-human-gut-metagenome-genome-assembly--contig:-NODE-588-length-18760-cov-1.862073_pt1 | contig 18760 bp, 27 predicted proteins | sample MGYA00242735_ERZ504527 | MGnify/ENA primary metagenome ERZ504527 (study PRJEB26092, sample SAMD00036230) | human gut metagenome | host: Homo sapiens | study: EMG produced TPA metagenomics assembly of... | reverse complement strand
TTTGGAAGTCAGAGTATTATCAAACTCGGAGAATGCATTGAAAGAATTTGCAGGAGTGGAAAAATCTCCGCCCTTCAGCATGTAAACACCAAAACCGCCAGCTGTGCATAGTACGATCAGCAGAAGAAGGAGAAAAATGGTGTTGCGAATCCTTTTGCGACGCATCCGTTTTTATCCGGGTATTTTGAGCTTTACGTCTGGCAGAAACAGTTCCGTCAGACGGCGTGGAAGTTCTTTTTGTCCCCTTGGAAGCTGTATGTGCAGCCCGGGAAGCCTGACCTCTGGAAGGATTGCCAGAACGTACATGATTTTTTACAGGTTCTTTACGTGTCATAAGTATTCCTCTTTCCGAAAGTAGGTATCCGATTTCTGACCTTTTTTCTGTAATTCTTTATTATATGCACTGCTCTGCAGTCCTACATTGAGAACAAGTCCCATACCCATAAACAGACTGATCAGAGAAGTAAGACCATAGCTTACAAAAGGAAGCGGAGTACCTGTGTTTGGTGCAAGGCCGGTAGCAACACAGATGTTGATGAAGCTCTGTATGGAAACAATGCTTCCAACACCGCAGCATATGACCTTACCGGCAAGATCCTTGGCCCGCAGGCTCATACGGATACATTCAAAGGTGATCAGAAACAGCAGCAGTACGATCAGAGTACAGCCGATAAATCCGTACTGCTCTCCAGCCACCGCAAAAATAAAGTCGGTCTGATTCTCAGAAACAAAGTTTCCATCATTTACGGATGTAACACTGGTGTCATTACTGAAAGCACGTCCCACAAGCTCTCCGGAGGCGATGGCTGTTTTTGAGTTGTTCTGCTGTTCAATATCATCTGCGTATTCTTCGTTCTCCGGATACAGGAATGACATGATACGGTTTCTCTGGTAATCCTGTATCAGTTTCTGATCCGGCTGCACGATAATGGACAGAAAGATGATGGCCAGAGGAATCGCGATCAAGGCTACACCTCCGATGATCTTATAACTAAGTCCTGCGATGTAGATCAGAATACAGAACAGGACTGTTACGGTGATGGTGTTTTTCATATCCGGCTGTACATAGATCAGCATCAGTGGGATGACCAGAAGGACAGCTGATTGTATCAGAGTCTTTAAGGTATTCAGATCTTCCTCATGATCCATAAAAAATTTGGCAAAAAACAGGATAATGATGATCTTTGAAAGCTCGGTAGGCTGGAAACGGATAAAACCTAAATCCACCCATCTGGCAGCACCATGGCGCTGGATCCGAAGAACCGGACAGCAGAAGCATAACGATATTAAATCCATACATGATCCATTGAAAATTCAGCAGCCAGGAATAATCCATCAGTGAAAGGATCAGCATAAAGACCACACCGATGATCACACCCAGAAGCTGACGTGTGCGAAGGTAGTCGGCAGCTGTTCCTACAAGCTGAATTCCAATAAAGCTGATCGCCAGGAGAAAGATCACCAGTCGAAAATTGTAAAACCGCAGCTTATACTGTTTAATCATAAATTATGCATCTCTTTTCTTAAGTACGGGTATGACTGCATGCAGAACAGGTGTTCCTGTGTGATCTGTATGGTCACCCCTGGTTCATCAATTACAACGTATTTTTTTACGGCATGTATCAGATCGTTCCGTAAAAGCTTCATCATCTGTGGAGAACAGTCTATGCGTTCCGATACAAGAAGAAGCTTCATCCTGTCGCGTGCATAGCCTGCAGAGTGGTTTTTCCCGGAGAAAATCCCATAATCATTCCTCCTGTGATGAAAAATGTCAGACAGCAAGGCGTCTGTTATTTTCGAAAAATGCTGCCAAGACGGTGGAATACACCATTTTTTCGACGCACAGTAACATAAGGGACCTCTTCGCCCATAAGTCTCCGGCAGATATTGCGATACTCTTCTTCTGCCTGGGAATTTTTTTCCGGATAAAGGTTCTCCCTGATTTGTGGAGATCACGATCTGTTCATCATCCAGGATCGCACCGATCAGATCTACAGCCAGGATTTCCAACACATCTTCTACGGACATCATATCACCTCTGGCGATCATTTCCGGTCGAAGCCGGTTGATGATCAGCCGGATATCACGGAGCCTCCGGACTCCAGCAACCCGATGATACGGTCTGCATCCCGGATCGCGGAAACTTCCGGTGTGGTCACGACCAGTGCACGGTCCGCTCCGGCTACTGCATTTTTGAATCCCTGTTCAATTCCTGCCGGACAATCCAGAAGGACATAATCGAATTCTTCCCGGAGATCATCGGTAAGCTTGATCATCTGTTCCGGAGATACGGCAGTTTTGTCCTTGGTCTGGGCAGACGGAAGAAGATACAGTTCTGAATGCCGACGATCCCGGATCAGTGCCTGTTTCAGGCGGCAGCTCCCATTGATCACATCAACCAGATTATAAACAATACGGTTCTCCAGTCCCATGACAACATCCAGATTTCGGAGTCCGATATCGGTATCTACAACTGCAACCCTTTTTCCCATGGCAGCCAGTCCGGTCCCGATATTTGCCACGGTGGTGGTTTTTCCAACACCGCCTTTTCCAGATGTAATGACAATGACTTCACTCATGTTTTCTGATTCCTCCTATAAAATGTTCCACACTTCTGGTATCCTCATAAAGTTTGTTTAGTCATTCGATACATTACTGGTATCGCTTGCTGCATAGCCCAGTGAGAATGGTGCTTTCATCTGCAAGTCCGAAAATGTATTTAAAGATATCATTAGCTGCAAGGCAGGCATTACCGGATGCATATCCGTTTGCGATTCGTACAGATATTGCGTACTTGGGATCAGAAACAGGCGCATATCCGATAAAAGTGCATTGTTCGGATGATAATAGTCAATCTCGGCAGTACCGGTTTTTCCTGCTACTTCAACTCCAAGTCTGTTAAACTGATCATGAGTCTGCACCACACGATACATACCGTCATGGATGTCATCCCAGATATTGCTGGAAAGATCCAGCTGTCCAGCTGTTTCGGAAGGATATTCCTTTATAAGTTTTTCCTTTGGAATCCGTCACACGGTCCAGAAGGGAAAGCTTATAGATCGTACCGGAAGTGGCGATCGTTGACGCATAACGTGCAAGCTGGCTGGTCGTAAACGCATTGGTACCCTGTCCAATATAGGAAGGGACGGCGTTTTTTGTCAGAAACCTGCGGAGAAGCTTCGGAAATTTCAATGCCGGTTTTCTGATCCAATCCCATGAGGGAAGCATATTTCTGAAGCATTCCAAGACTTCTGGCTTCAGAAAAGTTACCTTCGGAATCTTTACCAAGTTCGAAACCAATCGTAGTGAAAAATACGTTACAGGACTGCTCAATGGCTTCACGGATATCAAGAGAACCGTGGCCCTGTTTATTCCAGCAGTTGATCGGAGGTGTTACAAGGTCAAAGCTTCCTGTACATTCAATATATGTGCCATCATCTATTACGCCCTCAGACATGCCGGCAACAGTAGATAAGATCTTTAAGGTAGATCCTGGAGCCGTCTTCTGCTGTGTTGCCTTGTTGAAGAACGGGCTGGAAAGATCTGTGGAAAGCTTTGCATAATAATCAGTATCCATATTGTTGGTCAGACGATTATTATCATATCCCGGATAGGAAACACATGCGAGAACATTTCCGGTTGTAGTATCTGTGATCACCGCAGATGCAGAGCACGGAGCCAACGCAAGCTGGCCGGTGTGATCTCAAGATTTGCGATCTTGCGATACATGAAGGTGTAGGCATCAAGACCACCGGAGGCCATTGTCTGATACAGCTCGTCTTTCTTTGGAAAGAACGCCCTGTTCATAGAGAACAAGACACAGATCTTCTCCACTGATGGTGTCTTCCTGAAGCATATATTTATACAGAAGCTTTGAAAAGCCTGTATCTGTTTTCAGGTAATCAATGATATAGGCGGTAAGAGCCTGATAGATCTCTTCAGAATCCAGATATTCTCCGGAGGTTGAGATCTGGGAAATATCGATCCAGTTCTGACTGGCAGCGTAGTTCAGATAATCCTTCAGACTGATACTCTGATCATTTTTCCAGGCTTTGTATGTTTCATCCGCGGTATCAATGGAATCACTTTTCAGTACCTTCAAGGTATTGGTAAGAAGATCATCACAGATATAGGTAAGATATTCCTGCATCTGCGTATCTTCATCCTTATAGGCTGGAGGATTGTCGCCTGTCAGCCTGTTACTTATTGTATCAAAAACCTGTTGCTGTTTTTGCTGAAATTTGACGTATAAATTTTTTTCTGTGTCGGAAGCATCTGCATCACTGAATTTATTGATATCGATCACACTGTTTGCGATCAGTGCATTGTATACATCATAGATTGGGATGGTGATCTTACTTGCATCTTTCTCTGCTTCATAATCAAAGCTTTTATTCGGTGTCAGTTTAGAGAGGACAATACCAGCAACACGCTGTTCCAGGATCTGGTAAATATCTTCTGCCAGTCGGAATCAATGGTCAGATAAACATCGTTTCCGGTCCACAGGATCAACAGTTTTAGAATTGTCGATGTCAAGGACTTTACCAAGATTATCAACTGTGACCGTTTCTTCTCCGTCTTTTCCCTGAAGTTCAAGCTCCATATACTGTTCGATTCCGGCTTTTCCAACAACCGCATCATTGGAATAATCAGGATTATCCTTACGAAGGGTTTCCAATTCCTCAGAAGAGGCCTGGCCTGTGTAACCGAGGATCGGCGCCATACTCTCATCGTCCACATATTTTCTGGTGGAATCTTCTACAATGTCAATACCCTGGAGAGCGGCCTGATTTTCTTTTATGGCTGCCACAGATTTTTCACTGACATTTGTTGCAATGGTCACCGGCATATATTTCTTGAAACTGTTGGTGTTCAGCTGATAGCGCATGATCGCAATTTCGAGGATTTCCTGTTTGGTAAGCTCTTCCGGAAGAGAATGTGCGGCAAGTTCTTCCGGGGTGTAGGCATCTTTTCCGTAAAGAACGATAGAAAATCCGCTGCTTCCGGTAAGATGATCCATGATCTGGGCTGCGGTTGCGTTTTTCTGCTCCTCACTGAGATCATCAATCTGTGCTTCTCCGTAAATATCCGCACGGAAACGGTTAAGAGTAAATCCTTCATCTACATCAAAAGCATAGTCGCCATGATCATTGACGGTAATATGAAAATTATCAGATAAGCTGTCCCCGTTTTTGGAAAGGATCTGTAATACCTGGTAGGCGATACCGTTCAGAGTCAGATTCTTTTCTCTGGTGCTGTTGTATGTACCGCTATCTTCGAATGTGACAGAATATGCAAGTACATTGGAGGCGACAACTGTGCCGTTACGGTCATAAATATTACCACGGGTGCTTTTGATCACGCGTGTTTTGGTGGTACGTGTCTGAAATTTACTGATGTAATCCTCTCCTTGTATGATCTGCAGACTGAAAAGCTGCCGGACCAGGACAGATGACAGAAAAATAAATACGATCACAAGAACTGTAGTACGTTTCAGACGGATTTTTTTGATGATTTTTTTTATTTTAATTCCCAAATAGACTCACTTTCTTTCCTTACAGTATCCATTAAGTGGTAGTTGATCCAGTAAAATACCCGGTATACGATGATGGTGAGAAAAACCGTATATACAATCTCGGGGATAATGATCCTGTATATGTAGGTCCAGAATCCAAGACGCCTCTGAGCAGAAACTGGAGGCCATACACAGCCAGATATAAAGAAGATCTGTTCCTGCTACAAGAAAAAGCGGAACTTTCAGATCATCATCATAAAAACTGCGGAATGCATAGCCGCTGATAAAACCTATATACATATAGATCAGTGCATAAAATCCAAACAATGATCCATAAAAGAGATCGACAAAAAGCCCGGAAAAAAATCCAGTCCACAGACCGACTTTTCTTCCACGCATAAGTCCCATGGATACACACAGGATCAAAAGCAGATTTGGAGTGATGGATCCAATGGAAATACGGTCCATTACTGTGCACTGAAGGAGAAAACAGACAATGATAGTGATAAATAATATAATCCTATTTTTCATTGGACGCATCCTCCGATTTGTCTATCGCGTCCTGTTTATTGGTGGTGATCACAAATACATCTTTCAGATGACCGAAATCAACCGGTGTAACGATCGTACCTGTTTTTGTCAGGTTATTGGGATCCTGCTGGATCTCACTGACATAACCAATAAACAGTCCTTCCACATATTTTTCACTGATGTTCGAGGTGACAATACGTTCTCCGACTGTTACCTTGTTATCCTGATCGTAAAGCTGCTCAAAGCTTAATTTGCCTTCATCGATCAGTTTCAGATCTCCAGTGACAACGCAGTTGTCGGAAGTACTGACTGCCATGGCACTGACATTGCTGCTGTCATCGATGATGGAACGGACAGTAGCCCAGGAAGGTCCCACTTCTGTAACGATACCCACAAGACCCTTTCCGGCGATCACGTTGTTATCAACCCGGATCCCGTTATTACTGCCTTTGTTGATCATAAAGGTATCATACCAGTTTCCGGGATCTTTGGAGATTATCCTTGCGGCAACCTTGGGATAGTCGGTATATTCCTGATCAAGATCGTAAAGTTCCTTCAGGCGTGTGAGCTCTGTCTGGTCCTGGATCAGGATGTTATTCTGTTCCGTAAGACTGTTGATCTGACTTTTCAGCTCTTCGTTTTCCTGAAGCACGTCCTGTTTATCACGAAGATTGTTTTTTACATTTCCAAATATATCGCTGACACCGGCGATCCCCTTTTCAAAGGGAACGATAAGAAAACCGGCTGCTTCCTGAAGTGGTGCGGAAGAGGTTCCGGAGGCTGCTGTAGCTACGATGCAGCTTCCACAGAAAAATGTCATGATTACCAGAAGATGTTTACTTTTTAAATTAAAATTGAAAACGCACTTTTTTTCGGATTGTTTTTCATTATATATGCCCCTTTACAGTTTTTTCTGCTTTACCGGCTGGGCCCATTTGCGCAGGTTTCTGTCGCGGATGATCTTTTCCAGGCCGTATGCTGCAGAAGTTTCATACAGATCAGAAAGATTAAAGGCAAATCCGGTATAGCTAGCCAGATAGTTATCTATATAAGGAAGCCGTGTGCTGCCGCCGGTCAGATAAATGCCCTCTTTTGCGATATGATAAGCGATCTGTGGCGGGGTACGTTCCAGAAAAGATTTCATTTCTGCTGCGATCTGGTTCACACAGTTGGCGATCCCTTCATTGACAACGTAGGCAGAAATAACTTCTTCTCGTGGAAGTCCGGAAATACTGTCGATCCCGACTACTTTTCGGGCTTCTTTTTTCTGATCATTCAGTCTTCCCATAACTACTTTCAGACGTTTTGCAGTTCGTGTTCCAATCTGAAGATTATAATGTTTTCGGATTTCGCTGCAGATAGATTCGTTCATCTGTCTGCCTCCGATGGGGATCTTACGGCTGATGATGATCTTGCCGTCGGTTATGATGGAAAACTCTGTACTCTGTGCACCGATGTTTACGATCATGCTGCCTGATTCTTTCAGGTCGATTCCCATGGCAATGGCATCTGCAATAGGGGACTCCACCATAAAAACACGGTTTTTCCGCAGCCAGTGACCATTGACAGATGATAGTATGCCCTCTTTTCGATAGCAGTCATATCAAGTGGTACGGAGAAATATATGTCTGCTCCGAGACCGGATGTATGATCGATTTTTTTTTTATCATGCTGTAAAGGACGATCTCTTGCAATTCCAGATTTGCCAGCATACCGAAAGCCATAGGAGAATTTACGGAAATATCTGCAGGTGATTTTTCAAACATTTCATAAGCTTCGTTCCCTATGGCAAGGATCCGGCGTCCTCTGTAGGCTACCATGTTCTTTTCTATGTAACTTTTGTTTCTGAAAAATGAATAGACTTTTACAGAGCTGCTTCCAAGGTCTACTCCGTAATTATTTCTAAAAAGCATAAATCTGTCCCTTCACTTAAGTATATTCATCAAAAATCCCTTTTTCGCGGAAACTGACATACCTGTGATCACCGATGATGATATGATCCAGAAGATGGATGCCGAGGAGTTCACCACAATGATAGATCCGTTCCGTAACATCCAGATCAGCCTGGCTGGGGGAGGGATCGCCTCCTGGATGATTGTGGACCAGGATCAGGTTCACCGCCCGATACTTTACAGCTTCTACAAAGACTTCTCTTGGTGTGATCAGTGTGGCATTGACTGTACCGCGGCTTAAAAGCTGTTCCCCCGACAAATGGTTATGTCCGTCCAGCATCATGCAGTAAAGCAATTCCTGCTCTTCATGCCGGAGCCGCTCCATATAATATTTCGCAATGGTTACCGGATGGTGAAAAGATAATTCCGGTTTTGCAGCTGCGGTTGCCATACGCTTGGAAAGTTCCCCGATACATTTCAGCTGTATGGCTTTTACCTTACCGATCCCATGGATCTTCATCAGTTCTTGCATGGAAATATGAAACAGTCCAAGCAGGCCACTGTATCCGGTCTGTTTCGATAAATTCAGGATTTTATCTGCCAGAGTCAGGGAACTGGATCCCTGTACGCCACAGCGCAGGATCACGGCAAGAAGCTCTCGATCGCTTAAGGACTGTTCTCCTTCCCGCAGACATTTTTCATACGGACGCTGATAATCTGGCATTTCCATTATAGTATCTTTCATATGATTTCCCTTTTCGCTCTCGAAGAAGGGGATGCAAAATTGCAGAAGTTATTTTAGCATAAAAAAGCAGGGATGTACACTCTATCCCGGAAATTTCCACTTTTTTCACATTTTGTTTACAGGCAGGGCATAAACAGAAGCGACTGCTTCTGCCACCTTGATCCCGTCCATCGCTGCGGATGTAATGCCTCCGGCGTAACCGGCGCCCTCTCCGCAGGGGTAGATTCCTTCTATATTGGAAGTGAGCTTTTTCGGTTCCCGAACGATCCGTACAGGAGAAGAGGTACGGCTTTCTACTCCTTCCAGCAATGCATCCGGTCGGTCAAAACCGGAAAGCTTTTTTCCAAAAGCATGGATTCCTGCTTCAATGGAATCGCCGATCTCTTTTGGGAAAATACTGCGGACATCGGTAAGTGTATAAGCTCCTTTGATACAGGGGATCACATCTCCAAGCCTGGTACTTTTCTGATGGGTACAGTAATCTTTGAAAAGCTGTACCGGAATTTTTCCTTTTCCGGCTTCCCAGGCAGCGCGCTCCAGTTTTCGCTGCAGAGCGATTCCGCCGAGAACTCCCTCTTCAGGAAAATCAGAAGGGTTTACCGTAACGATGATAGCACTGTTGGCATTATGGCTGTCACGTGCCTGATAGCTCATACCATTCACTGCAAGCATACCTTCTTCAGAAGATGCATTTACAACATATCCGCCGGGACACATACAGAAAGAATAAACGCCACGTCCGTTTTCCAGTGTATGGGTAACCTTGTAGCTGGATGCACCCAGACGGTCGTTTTCCGGTTCCCCGTAAAGATCCTGGTTGATCATGGTCTGCGGATGTTCCACACGTACCCCCACTGCAAAAGATTTCGGCTCCATGTTAATATTGTGTTTTTCCAGCATGGCAAACGTATCTCTGGCGCTGTGGCCGGGAGCAAGAATGCAGATTTCTGCCGGTATTTCCTCTTTTGCATTGACAATGACTGCAGTAAGCTTCCGGTCACGGATCATCAGATCAGTTACTGTGGAACGAAAACGGAATTCCCCGCCCATTTCTTCAATCTGATGACGCATAAACTGAACGATACCTACAAGCTGATCTGTGCCAAGATGAGGCTTTTGCTGGTAAAGGATCTCAGAGGGAGCTCCTGCCTCCACAAATCGGGAAAGAACTTCCCTTCCTCTTCCAAAAGTATCTTTTACCAGAGTATTCAGCTTTCCATCGGAAAAAGTCCCTGCACCGCCCTCTCCGAACTGTACATTGGAATCCGGATCCAAGATGCCGTTTTTCCAGAAATTTTCCACGGTTTTCTGGCGTTTGTCTGCTTCTTCTCCCCGTTCCAGTACCAGTGGACAGTACCCGGCTTTGGCCAGGTACCAGGCACAGAATAATCCTGCAGGTCCGCTTCCGATCACTATAGGACGATGGGACAGAGCTTCAGAGCCAGATGAGGAGAAATGATATTTTTTCTCAGAGGTTAACATAATATTTTTATCGTGAACCTTTTTGAGAACACGGGATTCGTTATCCAGTTTAATATCTACAGTGTAGACAAATTTTTTGTCCTCTTTGTGCCGGGCATCCAGAGATTGTTTTCGGATCTCATAGGTGAACGGCTGATTTCCAAGACGAAGCATTTTTGCTATTTTTCGGTGAAGCTGCTCTTCTGTATGAGTGATGGGAAGCTTCAGCTGTGTGATCCGGATCATTTTTCTTCCTCCTTTGCTGCCCAGATACCGGCGGCAGCTCCGCTTGACCACGCCCACTGCAGGTTATAACCTCCGCAGGTACCGTCAATGTCAAGGAGCTCTCCGGCAAAATAAAGACCTTTATGAAGTCTGGACTCCATGGTTTTGCTGTGAACTTCAGACGTATCCACTCCACCGGAACAAACCTGTGCCTGTTCAAAGGAAAGGCCGTTTTTTACCGGGAGACGAAAATCGGTGATCCCGCGGATAAGATCCTTCTGCGCACATAAAACACGGATCAGTTTTTCAGGAAAAAGTCCGATGAGAAGTTCTTTTTCTGTTTTGTAAGGGCAGGCTGCTTTTCTGTGCTCCAGGTATTCTTCCAGCTCTTTCCGGTTCAGTTCCGGAAAAAATTTATGGAAAGCTCCACATTTTTGTTTTCATGGACGGCACGGATAGCATAGCGGGAAATCTGGAATACCGGGATCCCGGATACACCGTAATCGGTAAGCTGCAGCTCTCCCTGCTGGGAGACTGTCGGTGTGCCGTCTATATAAAGTATTATCTTCCCTTCTGTCCGTACACCACTCCAGCCGGAAAAAGAATTTCCCCTACATTTCAGAGCTGTCAGTGCGGGAAGGGGTTCGATCAGATGATGTCCGAGACTTTTTGCAATTTCATATCCGCTTTCGCAGGAACCTGCAACGGAAGACGCACGGGAACCATTTGCAAGGATCACGGCATCACCACTGTAGGTCCATCCGTCCGTATGGATCTTCCACTGTCCGTCTGCAAAAGACACGCCGGTAACGGTCTGATTGGTTTTCAGCTTTACCTTCAGGTGCGTGCTTCATGACAAGAACATCTACCACACTCTGTGCCTGGTTGCTTCGGGGATAGATCCATCCGCTACGGTCTGTGGTACAGATTCCCAGTTCCTGAAAGAATTTCAGAGTTTTTTCCACAGGAAACTGTGCCAGGGCATCTTTGGCAAATTCAGGATGAGATCCCCGGTAAGCGTTTTTATCCTGATTCAGGTTCGTCATATTACAACGGCCGTTTCCCGTAGCACAGATTTTTCTGCCGGGACGGTCATTTTGTTCCAGAACCGTAACTGCAGCTCCGTATACAGCAGCCTGAATAGCTGCCATAAGACCGGAAGCACCGGCTCCTATGACAAAGATCTGTTTTTTTAAGTCCGGTCCTTCGGATTTTTTCATAAGCTTACAAGTTCCTTATCAACCATATACTGAAGAGATTTCAGGATTCCCAGCTTTGCATGCTCCCAGGTGAGACCACCCTGGAAATAAACTGCATAAGGCGGTTTCATAGGACCATCGGCAGAAAGCTCGATGGAAGAACCCTGGATAAAAGCACCTGCTGCCATGATCACCTGGCTGTCATATCCCGGCATATCCCACGGCTCCGGTGTTACAAAGCTGTCTACCGGTGCAGCAGCCTGGATACCCTGGCAGAATGCTACAAGACCCTCCGGTGTTCCGAGAGTGACCGCCTGGATGATATCCTGACGTGGCTCTGTGCTGTTGGGAACTACCGGGAAACCAAGCTTTTCGTAAATGTTCGCTGCAAAAACAGCACCCTTTAAAGCTCCTTTGGTGATCATCGGTGCAAGGAAAAATCCCTGATACAGAGAACGGTTTACACCAAGAGTTGCACCAACTTCCATGCCCAGTCCCGGGCAGGTCATACGGTAGGAAGCATTTTCCACACAGTCTTTTCTTCCTGCGATATAACCACCGATAGGAGCAAGGCCGCCACCTGGATTTTTGATCAGGGAGCCGACCATGATATCTGCACCTACATCACTGGGCTCGATGGTATCTACGAATTCTCCGTAGCAGTTATCTACCATGCAGATCACATCCGGCTTGATCTTTTTTACAAAAGAGATCAGCTCACCGATCTGTTTTACGGAGAAAGAAGGACGGGTCTGATAGCCTTTGGAACGCTGGATGGTTACCAGCTTTGTTTTTCATTGACTGCTTTTCTGATGTTTCATAATCAAAGGTACCATCCTCGAGAAGATCCACCTGACGATATTTTACGCCATATTCCGCAAGGGAACCATTGGACGGGCGGATACCGATCACTTCTTCCAGGGTATCGTAAGGCTTTCCTACAGGGGAAAGAAGCTCGTCACCGGGGCGCAGGTTTCCGAAGAGAGCAATGGCAAGTGCATGAGTTCCACAGGTGATCTGCGGGCGTACCAGGCAGGCTTCTGTGTGGAAGGTATCGGCATAGACCTGCTCCAGAGTTTCGCGGCCAAGGTCGTTGTAGCCATAACCGGAGGAAGCTCCGAAACAAGCCTCACTGACACGGTTCTTCTGCATGGCGCGGATAACCTTCATCTGGTTGTATTCTGCAGTCTTATCAAATTTCTCAAAACGTTCTTTCAGGGAATCTTCCACAGATTTACCGAAATCGTAAACTGCAGAAGAGATTCCAAGTTGTGCATATAATTCTTTCATGATCATTTTTCCTTTTTTTATTTTATTTGGCAGGGAGGATTCCCTTTTCCCTGCATACAGAAAGCATGTAGGAAAGGATCCTGCTGTCATCGTAATCAAAGTTATCTTTATCTACCCAGGTTACTTCGCCTTCTCTGCGGAACCAGGTAAGCTGACGTTTGGCAAAGTGTCTGGTGTCACGTTTCAGGACCTTACGGCTTCCTCATAAGAATAGTTTCCGCCCATCCAGTCCAGGATTTCCTTATAGCCAAGCCCCTGCATGGAAACCATTCCCCTGTGGCAGCCCATCTCCCGAAGCTTTTTTAACTTCTTCTGTCAGACCGTTTTTCAGCATTTCGTCCACTCTTGTGTCAATGCGTTCATAGAGAAGTGGGCGTGGTGCGTTCAGGACGAAATAAGCCAGTGCATAGGGACTGGTATGCTCCTTCTGTTCTTCATTATGTTCGGAGATCCTGGTACCGTTCTGTTTATAAAATTCCAGGGCACGTATCACCCGCTTGACATTGTTCTCATGGATATCTTCGGCTGACTTGGGATCGACCTTAGCAAGCATGTCATGGAGAAATGCAGGCCCCTTCTGTTCTGCCAGCTCTTCCAGCTCCCTGCGGTAATGGTCATCCTGGTTGGAACTGGTAAAATCAATATCTCTGGTTACGGCCTGAATATAAAATCCCGTGCCGCCTACTAGGATCGGGATCCGGCCTTTATCATAAAATTTTTTCCATGGCTTCTTTTGCATCTGCTGGAAAAGGACAATATTAAAATCTTCTGTGGGCTCCAACACATCCACCAGATGATGAGGGACGCCATCCATTTCTTCCGGTGTGATCTTGGCGGAACCAATATCCATATGGCGGTAAACCTGCATGGAATCTGCGGAGATGATCTCTCCGTTTACTGCTTTTGCAAGGGCAATGGAAAGTTTTGTTTTTCCCACGGCAGTAGGTCCGGTAAGGACGATAAGAGGTTTTTTCATAGATTTTCTCCGTTTATGATAGGTATCTTACACGATACGTTTAAATTTTTTTTTTCAATCTCTGTCTTACTCATGGCAATGATGGTTGGCCTTCCATGAGGACAGTTATAAGGATTTTCCAGTGTCAGAAGTTCATCGATCAGCTTGTCGGCTTCCTGGGGTGACATGGAATGATTGCCTTTTACAGCAGCTTTGCAGGCCATAGTTGCAAGCCTTGCGGTAAACAGTTCAAATGCATCTTTGGAGCCGTCTGCAGTGAGATGGTCCAGCATTTCCAGAAACAGCTCTTCCTCTGTCATTCCCAGAAGACTGGATGGCACCGCACTGATACTGTACTCTCTTCCCCCAAAAGGTTCGATCTCAAAACCGAAATCTCGAAAATATTTTTCGTTTGCTTTTAACAGGTTTTCTTCCTCAAGGCTGAGTGAAACGATCAGCGGAGGGCTTACGTACTGAGACTGGATGTTCTGAGACTGGAACAGCTTTACGAACCGCTCATAATATACTTTTTTCATGGGCCGCATGCTGGCAATGATATAAAATTATTTTCGAACTGTACCAGCCAGTAGGTGTCAAACAGCCTGTCCGATCAGCTGTGGCGGCTTCTGGATCCGGGGCAAGAGCCGTTCTTCGAAAAGTTCCAGCTGTTTTGGCGTTTCCTGTTCCAGGGATTTGATCGGCTCGCTGTTTATCTCAGGAGATGTCGATTCGGCAGGTTTTTCAGATATCACTTCTGGATCAGCTGTTTCTACAGCGGAAGTCTCTTTTTTTCCGTCCTTCAGTGTGCCGGAAAACATTTCCTCTTCTTCTTTTGTAAAGGGCTGAGATCTATATACGGGATTTTCCCGCAGAGAACCCATATGCCTGTATTTATCTGTAAAAGAATCTGAAGAACTGTGAGCTGTTTCAGCTGAGCCATAGGAGGCTGTACTATTTGTCAACTTATTATAAGGTATCGATGAAACCGGCGATGTACGTACTTCAGAAGCTGTCGGTGCAATATGGGAAGCTATATTCGCCGTCCGGTTCTGGTGTCCGTACATCTCCTGCCGTCTTTTTACCTCGAAAGGTTCCGGAACATTTCCTGGCTTCATCTGCTTCGTTGTGAGATGTCGGTTCGTCTTTTCCCACAGATACCTGCGGGATTAGTTCTCTGTGAGTCAGTACCTTACGAACAGTTTCATAGATAGCCGTATAAACTTCGGTTTCTCTGGCAAAACGCACTTCTCTTTTTGCCGGATGTACATTAACGTCCAGGTCATTACCATCATTTCGATCCGAAGGGAAACAAATGGAAATTTATGCTGCATGACCAGTCCTTTATACCCATCCTCAATAGCCTTGGTAATGATCTTGTTTTTTACATACCGGCCATTGATATAATAATTCTCAAAAGTGCGGTTTCCTCTGGAAATCTCCGGTTTTCCCACAAAGCCTTCGATCTTCATAAAATCATTTTCATAGGAGACTTCCAGAAGTGCTTTGGCGATCTCCCGTCCGTAAACGCTGTAGATCACATCCTTTACGCTGTAATTTCCGGAACTGGAAAGTTTCACCTGACGATTCTGGATATATTTAAAGGAAATTTCCGGATGGGAAAGCGCCAGCTGTTCCATCAGCGTATTGATGTAACCGGCTTCTGTCTGTCGGATTTCAGAAATTTTGCTTCTTGCATGGTGTGTTGTAAAAAGGTTACCGGATCAGGAAGGTGGTTCCCTCCGGTGCGCCCATCTCCTCCAAAGACTGTTCTTTTCCACCTTCGATCACATAGCGGGTACCGCTGATCCCGGAAGGAGTCTTTGTGATCAGCTCCACCTGGGAGACGGCGGCAATACTGGAAAGTGCTTCACCACGGAAGCCAAGAGAGGCAATGTGGGTCAGGTCTTCTACTTTTTCAATTTTACTTGTGGCATGGCGGAGAAAAGCAAGCGGAACCTGCTCTGCATCCATTCCGGAGCCATTGTCGTGATACGGATCAGCTTTTTTCCGCCGTCTGTGATCTCTACAGTAATAGCGGTAGCACCTGCGTCAATGGCATTTTCCACAAGCTCTTTTACAACAGAGGAGGGGCGCTCTACGACCTCTCCTGCTGCAATCTTATCAATGGTATTCTGGTCTAAAACTGCAATTTTTTTCAAGGGTATCACCACCGGTTCTTAATTTTGTTCTGCAGGTTATAGAGAATATTCAAAGCTTCCATTGGTGTCAGATTTCCGATCTCCAGGTTTTTGATCTCTTCAATGATATCATTGTCCTGTACCGTGTCAAACAGTGACATCTGTGCCATATCTAACTGATCATAGGTGATCTTCTGCTTTTTCTTTGGAGCAGTCAGATCTTTTACAGCTGCAGTGATATCTGCATCACTGAGCTCCTCTACCAGCTCCTTGGCACGCTGGATCACGGAATCCGGAACACCGGCAAGCTTGGCTACCTGGATACCATAGCTTTTATCTGCTCCGCCTTTTACGATCTTACGCAGGAATACGATATCGTCGCCTTTTTCCTTGACAGCGATACAGTAGTTGTTGACACCGGAAAGCTTGCCTTCCAGTTCGGTAAGCTCATGATAATGGGTCGCAAATAAGGTCTTGGCGCCGCAGAGTTTGGTGTTGCTGATGTGTTCGATCACTGCCCAGCAATGGAAAGGCCGTCAAAGGTACTGGTTCCACGTCCGATTTCATCCAGGATTAGAAGACTTCGGGAAGTGGCATTACGAAGAATGTTGGCAACCTCTGTCATCTCCACCATAAAGGTACTCTGTCCGCTTGCAAGGTCATCGGATGCTCCCACACGGGTGAAAATCCGGTCAACCACACCGATGTTTGCACTGTCTGCCGGAACAAAGCTTCCGATCTGTGCCATCAGTACGATCAGGGCTGTCTGGCGCATATATGTGGATTTTCCGGCCATGTTTGGTCCTGTGATAATGGAGATCCGTTTTTTGTGGTTGTCAAGATACGTATCATTTGGAATGAACATATCGTTTTCGATCATTTGTTCCACAACCGGGTGGCGGCCATTTCGGATATCAATGAGGCCGGTTTCATTGATCTTGGGCCGGACAAAGTTATTCCTCTGTGCAACCAGTGCAAGGGAAGCAAAAACATCCAGAGCCGCTACTGCCTTTGCAGTACGCTGGATACGGACAACCTCAGCTCCAACCTGATCACGGATATCTGAAAACAGTTCAAATTCTAATGCATAAAGTTTATCTTCCGCTCCAAGGATCAGATCCTCCAGATCCTTCAGCTCCTGGGTGATGTAACGCTCTGCGTTGGTAAGAGTCTGTTTGCGGATATAGTTCTCCGGTACGAGATCCTTGAAAGTGTTGGTAACTTCCAGGGAATAGCCGAATACACGGTTATATTTGATCTTCAGGCTCTTGATACCGGTGCGTTCTCGCTCTCTTGCTTCCAGTTCAGATAACCACTTCTTTCCATCTGTCCGGGAGCGGCGGAATTTGTCCACATCTTCGTTATAACCTTCCCGAATGATACCGCCGTCCTTCTGGGCAAGGGGCGGATCATCAGCAATGGAATTACGGATCAGAGCGGTAATGTCTGACAGTGGATCTATGTCTTCGTTGATCTGCATAAGCAGCGGAGATTTAAATTCTGCAAGGATCTGCTTTATATACGGCAGCATTTCCAGGGAAGAGGCAAAGGAAACCAAATCTCTTGGGTTGGCAGATTTATAGCTGATACGGCTTATCAGACGTTCCAGATCGTAGATCGGGTTTAAATATTCCCGGATCTCATCCCGTTCCATGGGTTTTTCATTCAGTTCTTCCAGAGCACCCAGTCTCTTTTCGATTTCCTCTGCATCGATCAGAGGCTGTTCCACATAAGACCGAAGTGTTCTGGCTCCCATAGCTGTTTTGGTCTTGTCCAGTACCCAGAGAAGAGAACCTCTTTTCTGTTTTTCGCGCATGGTTTCCACAAGCTCCAGATTACGACGGCTGGAGCTGTCGATAAGCATGTATTTCTCGGCAGAGTAAGGGCGGATACTTGCCATATGGGAAAGTGCTGTTTTCTGTGTTTCTTTCAGATACAGGAACAGAGCACCGGAAGCGATGATCCCGCTGTCGTAGTCACCAATTCCTAACCCCTCCAGATTTCCCACATGGAAATGTTCTTTCAGGGTTTTCTGACACAGCTGGTCGTCAAAGTACCAGGGATCCAGGGCGAATACGCAGATTCCAAGACGTCCTTTCAGATCCTCCACATCCACACCACTTAAAAGAAACGCATCGTTGCAGATGATCTCTGCAGGTGTGAATTTATTGATCTCATCCAGAAGTTTCTGAGGCTTATCCAGCTCTGTAAGAAAGCAGTCACCGGTTGTGATATCTGCAATAGCACAGCCAAAATGATCTCCGATGGAGACAATGGACATCAGATAATTGTTTTTGGATTCGTCCAGTGACATGGCATCCAGTGTGTTCCCGGTGTGACAATACGAACAACTTCACGTTTTACAAGACCCTTGGCTTTTTTCGGATCTTCTACCTGTTCACAGATGGCAACTTTATAACCTTTTTCTATCAATCGGTTGATATAAGTTTCCGCAGCATGAAAAGGAACGCCACACATGGGCGCTCTCTCTTCCAATCCGCAATCTTTTCCTGTAAGTGTGATCTCCAGTTCCTTGGATGCAGTCAGCGCATCATCAAAGAACATTTCATAAAAATCGCCCAGACGGTAAAAAAGGATACAGTCGCTGTATTCTTCTTTGGTCTTTACGTATTCTTTCATCATCGGTGATAATTTCCCTGTGTTAACTGGAAACCCTGTATTTACGCGGCTTGTAGATGCTTTATGTTCCTCTTTGACCCACTTTTTGACCCATTTTTTTCTTCTTCAGTTGTTCTTGCTTTTTCCAAATATTTAACCTCTTCCTAAATTTGTCATTTTATCAGTAAAT
>ENA-OQAN01000586-OQAN01000586.1-human-gut-metagenome-genome-assembly--contig:-NODE-586-length-18814-cov-2.214160_pt1 | contig 18814 bp, 25 predicted proteins | sample MGYA00242735_ERZ504527 | MGnify/ENA primary metagenome ERZ504527 (study PRJEB26092, sample SAMD00036230) | human gut metagenome | host: Homo sapiens | study: EMG produced TPA metagenomics assembly of... | reverse complement strand
ACCGCACCGCCGATCGTTGTCCTGAACACATTCAGATCCCAACTGATCGAAAGTGCGGTTTTGCATATGCGCGTGCAAGCGACGGCAGAACAAGGCAGCGCAGCCAAAAATCGATTAATCGGTGCAACCGAAACGGTAGAGGGCCCAACCCTGGCCGTATTGCGAATAATCGGCAACCTTCACCAACGTGCCGCCATCCACATACGTATCAATCAATTCCTCATTGTGGAAGGAATCGTACTGGGCGCGATACGGGAATGACTGCAGACTCTGCGCCTGGTCGCCCATCGTAAGGAAGTATTCCGGAGCGTCGGTCAGCGGACATACCGTGCCGAGCACCTGCTGCGCATCGCCGGAAGCAAACGCGGTCTCCACTTTGCCGAACGGAGCGGATGGCACATCGGTGCGCGCTTGATGATCGGATACAACATGTTCGCGTTGAACAGCGTCTCCGCATACATCGAACCGTTCAACGGATCGGAAATGATGGTGGCCTGGGTGCCGTACGTTTCGTGACCTTGCGCAGCACAGCGATCTTTTGCTCGGTGAGCTGCTCGTTGGGGTCGCTTTGGTTCAGACTGGAATGCGCGATGATCGTGTCGCGAGCCGCGGAACGCGATGGGCATACGATCTGCGCGGAAACCGCAAGTATCGCAATCACAAGGAATACGGCGATTAGGACGATCCAATTGAAAGCGAAAGAAGCGTTCTTCACGGAAGAAACAGCAGACGCAGAAGAAAGGGAAGGAACGGAAGAAGCACTATTCTTCGTGGAAAAGGAAGATGCAGAAGGAGCGAAAGAAGCGGATGCGGCGCACGCGGAAACGCATTCGGCAAGAGCGTTGATTCCAATGACAAGCAGCGGCAGCGCGACCAGCGGAAGCATGGTCATAATACGGTTTTCATCGCGATACCACGGAGCGCTGATGATATTCGGCAACGCGCCGACCAGCGTGACCGTGCACACATACACCAGCGCGACCAGCAGGAATGCGGCCGTCAACGCAATCACGTCACGCAGGCGATCGTTGCGACGAAGTCGAGATGATTCGGACGACGCGGACGCGGCATCAGTGGCGTTGGAGTGCGACGCAGGTGGCGGACAGGAAACGGAAACCGGGGAATCAGCGGCGGAAACCGCAATATCAGAAGTCGAAGCATCAACATCGACATCAGCAGAAGCCACGGGAACCACAGTGGAAGCAGCCGACGAAAACGAATCCGAAGCACGCGCAGCCGCGCGGCGGGAAGCGCAAACGAAAGCGGCCGCAGTTCCCGCAATCAGCAACAGTGCGAACAGAATCGCAGGAAAACCGTCAAGCCCATCCGTGAGACAGAACGAAATCGACTCCCACAAATTCTTGGACGGCTGATGGCTATGGAACCAGGAATCGGGATTCGCCCAACGGTCCGATTTGAACGACGTAAGCATCAACGCCACAAACGCCACCGCACCGACGCACATGGCAATGAACGCGCCAAGAATCAGCTTCCACGGCAAGCGCAGCACAATGAACGGCACCAAAATCAGAGCATACGTGAATGCGATACGCGGGTGCGCAACCAAGCAAACCACGCCTGCGACAGCAGTGATCGCAAGCCATTTTGCTATATGCTCGCGCGCGGCGATCGCATCGAACAAGCGCAATGTGGCGGCGATGAGGAACGGCAGCAGCGACGTGGCGAAACCGAATGCGATCAGCGGACCGGCATTCAGCAGTCCGTACGGGTGGCACACCGAGCTGACGGCAAGCACGGGCACGAACAGTCCAATCAGATTCTGCAGAACGAAAGTAGCGTCGAAAGTGACGTTATATTGCCGATTCACAGCTGACGATACCTGCTGATTTGAAACATTCGACGATTCAGATACGGACGACGATTCAGACGTAGACAATGCTTGAGAAATACGTGAAATTGGATTGGAAATTGGATTACCGCGATTCCAACGTTGCAGGAAATACCTGCATAATACCAGCATTCCGGCAGGGAAAATCACGCCCGAAGCAATGATCCACGTGATATTGAATGCCGCGTAGATCGAACATTGCACGCCGAACAGCGCCGCGATCTTAATCACAAGGTAAGCACAGATGTGAAACAACGGCGGATAAAACGAATCATGCGGCCACAAATGCAGAGCCGCCCCCAATCCCTCGTCAAGCAGACGGTGAATGAAATAGTAATGCGCGGGGGCATCGCTGCTGACGATCGGCGTATTCCACACCGTGGAGGGGAACCACGCAATCACCAGGCATAGTGCGGACGCGACGCGATAATCGACGTAAGCCACGGCAATAACGCGTGACGCGATGCAGGACGCAGCATCGCGTGGCACCGCTGCAGGCCATGTTTCTGCCCGGACGGACCGCCCTTGGCTGAATCATTCCTGGCTGGACCATTCGTAGCCGAACCATCCTTGGCCGAGCCATTCTGCCGAGCCTGAGTCTGCACATAAGCCTGCACATGAGTTCGCGCACGAGCCTGAGCCGAGCCACAATCGCCCGACACGGAACCGGTATTCGTAATCTGTTCGGAAGTCATCGATTCCATCGTAGCGAGTGCCGCAACCATGCTCAACGCTTATTCTCTGGAATCATTCAGACTTCATGCAGGGGTATAACAGTGTTGCGCAAGAAAACAATCACGTTGGAAGCCCAAGATGATTGCACGGGACGCACCATGCGCTACGGGCCTGCCTTGCTGCGGAGCGCGCGTCCCGGCCAACGCTGACGTCGGCATGCGCCGGCGCGCAATAACAGAGAACTGGAGAAGTACCGCATGTTCGTTCTCAAGAACGCATGGGCGGCGCTCGGCCGCGTCAAATGGCGCACCGCGCTAATCGCCCTACTCGCACTACTGGTGTCTTTCTCGGCTGCCGTGGACTTGGCAGTGATTCGAGCCGACGACACCGCTAATAATGAAACATACCAGTCGCAAAAAGCCACGGCGGTGATTCGGCCGAACGCGCAAACACAAGCCAAGCGCGACGGTGCCGATTCCAGCTATACCGACAAGTACTTGACGTGGGAAAAGTACAGCACGTATGCAACGGCCGCACAGAGCAACAACGTGACCTTCAATTACACGTTGGCAACATCGGTGCCGGTGCGCGAAAGCAAGTCGTTGCAGGCAATCGCCGCGAAAAACGATACCAGCGAAGACAAGACCGGCGGCAACCTGACCCTGCAGGCGTTCTACACGTTGGACGCCGCGAAAATCAACGATTACGGCTACTACAAAGTGGTCAAAGGCAAGCATCTGAGCTATAAGACGCAGAGCGACGGCGTACTCATTTCGCAGGCGCTGGCCGATAAGAACAATCTCAAGATCGGCGACAAGGTGACGGTCGGTAATCCGTCGAAGGCTTCCGACACATACACGTTCACCGTGCGCGGCATTTACGAATACGACAGCGACGTGCCGGAAGGCAACGGATCCGACGCGAAGTATGCGAAGGACAATCGTGAGAACGTGATCTACACGACGTATCTCAATTTCGCCAAGAACGGGCTTGATACGACGGAGGCAGATGGGGCGTTCCGAATCTCAATATCGTGTTCTCTCTGGCGAATCCTTCCACGTACAACACGTTCGTGCGCTCGGTGAAGAAGGCCAAGTTGGACACGAAGACGTACGAGATCACCTCGCCGTCGCTTACCGCTTACAAGAAGTCGATCGAGCCGCTTGATTCCGCCGCTTCGGCAGCGCGCATCATGCTGATTGCCGTGACGATTGTCGGTGGCATCGCTTTGCTGGCATTGATTGCATGTGCTGCGATTGGCGGCCGCCGCGATGAGATCGGCATGGCGATGATCACAGGATGGTGATCCAGGGCGTTGATGGCAGTTCATGCTGGAAACGTTCATGATGACGGTTCCGGGTTGGATTGTCGGTTTGGTTGCGGGCGCGCTGTTGGCGAAGCCGATCGGCACCGCATGGGCCGGCGGGCAGGCTGTGTCGATGACGTCCGCTTCGGTGTGGAACGTGATCTGGTACGGCTTGGGCGCATGCCTGGTGCTTGGCATCGTGCATTCGCGCGCGTGGCCTGCTTCAACCTGAACCAACTGTTTGAGGAACGCTCGGAGGTGAAGGCATGAGCGACAACATGAATGATAAGAACGAGAACCTCGACGAGACCGTGGTCGACGAGACTGCCGAGACCGCATCAAACGAGACCGTCGATGATGTTGCGACTGACGATATTGCAGCTGACGCATCTTCCGCTGATTCCATTGAATCCATCGATTTTGCGGTGGTATACGACGATGACAATGCAGATATCGAAATTGCCGCATCTGACGGCGCGGAAATTTCGACGATGTAAACGATGGCGATACTGCAGTAGCTGCGACGGCGATGCTGTGGTATCTGCAGATAATGCAGATACCACCGAAGTTGCAGATGACGCTGCAACTGCTGCTGATACTGCGGATGGTTCGGATGTGGTCGCCAACAATGCGAATCAGGTGAAGGAAACGCTTGCCTTGAGTTCTTCCGACGAACCGACCGTGCTGGAATCGCATGAAATGGTGAAAGCCGATTCCGCAACCAGCGTCTCCTCACAGCTCGACCGCGAAATCAAGCATCATCGCAAGAAGGATGCGTTTTTCTTCAAAGCGAATCCGACGTTCGCACTCGATCATGTGACCGTGACCAATCGCAAGACCGGCCGCAATATTCTCGACGACCTGTCGCTGTCGTTCCATGCGGGCGCCACGCATTCGGTGCTCGTGGACGCGGAGGATCGCGAACAGCATCAGACGTTGCTGGCCACCATGGTCGGCATGGTGCGCACGGACCGCGGCAACGTGATGCACAAAAGCACCAACCTGAGCGACGTCGAACCGGTCGAAATGTTGGGACACCGCATCGGATTCATTCCGCAACGTTTCGCTTTCCGCCCCGATCTCGACGCGGAAAGCAATGTACTGTACGCCATGGATGCGTCGAACCGCAACTTCCTCAACCGAAGCCTGTGATCGCCCGCGAACTGCTCAAGCGCGTGGCTTCGACGAAGTGACGTCCGGCCTGGCAGTCGGCGAAGTAAGCGAACTGAACCAGCGCCGCGTGGCCATCGCTCGTGCGCTGAGCTGCGAGGCTGAAGTGATCATCGCCGACGAGCCGACCGCTGGATTGGATGCCGACGATGCGGCCGTGGTGTTGGATCTGTTGAAGAAGTTCAAGCGCGATGCCGATCGCAGGCGCGCCATCATCGTGGTGACCACCAATCCGGAGGTCGCCGATGCGATGGAGCACAGCGTGGAACTCGACTAGCCGCCTAGTGCAACGGGCGCACGAACATAGACTCTTTCGTGCCGCCATAGGTAAGCCCTTTGGAATTCTGGTTTTAGCCAAATTCCAAAGGGCTTGCGTGTTCTGGAAACGGTCTGCCCTACTCCACGATACGCATGTGGTACTGCTCGGCGAGCGGCGTGACGTCAAGCACGCCGTATCGTTCGAGCAGCCGCAGCCATTCGCGCCTGTTACTTTCGCCGAAACGGGCCGCCTTGCGCGCATAGGCTTCGGCCGTCAGGAACTTCGGCGGAATCGACTTGCTGTTGTACTTGTCGGCCACCATCACCACTTCCTGCTCAAGATTCATGGCACATAGTCGGCCGGAGGCAATGGCAATCCTTGCGATTCCACCGCTTCTTTGGTGAGTCCCACACCGGTGTGGTTGCGCGCGAACTGCGCGATAGACTCGTCAACACCCTCATTCAACAAATATTCGTAGCCTTTAAGCCATGCCGCACGTAATTCGGACCGTCGAATTTCAGCGGTCCACCGTCGGAACCGTCTTGCTTGAGCAGAAAATACGTGCCGATATCATGCAACAGACCACCGATCACCACCAGATGCTCGTCGACCAGCCTCGGCGGAACGGTCCCGCCCGTAAGCCGTCCGATGATGGAATGGAGGGGATGCGAAGCATACCGAACGATTCGCTTCCATTGCCGTCTTGCGTAAGCCTAAGGCCGAAATCGCCCGCTTTTTCAGGGGCATCGTCCGGTAGTGTGCAGCGGCGGGTGAACAGTGCATTCTGCCTGCGTGCCATGCGACGTGCGATGTCGGCGACGACTACGCAATGTCCGTGAATCAAATCGTATGCGGCTTGCGATTGCGCGATTTTTCGATGCAGTTCGTCAACTTGGGCGAGTGTAGGAATATATCCGGTTGTCATACCGCCTATCTTAGGCGCTGTATGACGATTGCCGCATGCTGAATCCGGTCGAAAAAAAACTGGAAATCCCCGATGAAAGTTTCAGCCGAAAAATTCCGAAATACGGATTTCAGATGGAACGCACACGAAATGCGCCGGTACGGTTGGAAGCAACGATCATCTGATTGTTTTCCAAACGAGTCCAGCCATCTTCGGCACACTGATCGAAACCGGAGCTGGCCACAACCACGCCCTTCGGCTGGCCTGCAGCCTGATCCGCTTCGGATTCACCGAGCGTACGATAGCGCATCACACGATAGTCATGCGCCTGGTCGCCACGGCCGTACTGGTCATAGATTTCCACAATGCGCTTGGACGTGACCTCACGACCGGCCGCGCACAGAGCGATGAATTGGTCTTGGCTCTGGATCATGCAGTTGTAGCTGGACTTCGGATAGCTTTTGCGCAGTTCGCGCACCGCCTGCGCGACCGCCTCGTCGAGTGCGAAACCAAAACCGATGTACTGCAGGATCACTGCGAAGAAAATGGCGGAATCGGAACGGCCGCCAGTGGACTGCACGATGTTGGGATCGACCGGGAACGCGCGGTTGGTGATGATGTTGCGGCCCTGATCGTCGGAAATATCGCCATTGTGGATGAAGCTCAATCCGTTGGCGTAGAACGGCTGCTGGTTTTCGAGAATCAACGGCAGGTTCGAGCTGGCCAAACGCAGGTGCCACAGGCCTCCACGAGCCGGAGTGTTCGCAAGCTCGTCGAAAATCGGTCATGTCGGGCTGCGATCGTGTTCTTGTAGACGGCGTGCCGGTTTCCGGGGTGGGAGCGCCACCGTCACGCAGGTACGGCGACTCGCTCGGCACGGTGACCAGCGCGGAGCCCCAGCCATCGTTGTGGATTTCGCTCAGATTCCGGAAATCGCGTACGGCCTGCATGCCGAGCACGCCATTGAGACTGGTGTTGCTTCCGGCTGCCGCGAATCCAAGTAATCTGCACATGGTTGATTACTCTACAGGGCTTGTAATGCAACGCGCGCATATGGCTATCGACATTGCTTATAGCGTGCGAAAAACAGCGTGATTCCAACGATTCTTCGAGATAAGACCATGCAAAAACCTACAAAATGCCCTACGAAAACGGGCTGCGCGACGATGGCAGATACGATCGCCATCATCACGCAGCCGTTTCACGGCTTGTTTCACACACGCTTTAGCCGCGGAGGACGCTGAGTCGCGAGGAACAGCGGCTGTATCTCAATCAGCGGATTGTAAGGCGCAAGGCCGAACCATTTGACCGGAGATCCCGCAAAATGACGAATCGCATACTTGACCCCCAAAGAAATCGCGCCACGCTGCGACACCTTCGACTCAGGCATAAGCGCCTTGTGTATCAGCACATATCGAATCGGACCGATATTCGGATCAGCATCAAGCTTCGGATAGCGGCTTTCCTGCCTCGGCAGATCCCCCCGACTTCGACAAATCGTTCATGATCTGATGAATGTAAGCTGGAATCGACTGAGAAACCTTGAAACCAAGCCGAATGCGAACACGGAACATATAATCCGTACCGAAATTCTCAACCGAATACTCGCGGGTGAACGGCTCATCGGCAGTCTCGACGGAAACCGCCCACCAAGCGCGGGCACGTTTTGGATGGTCGGCGAAAATCGAGAAGAAGATATCGGTATCGATACGCTTCGTCTCCGGATCCGACGTGAGGTAGACGATATTGTCGGCAAAATACGGAATCGTATCGTCATCATGCAACCGCTTCAGCACCGGTAGGCATTCGGCGGGCTGCATATGGCGACGCTGCGCACGTTCCAGCTTCGTGCCTTCGTTCCACGTGTACATAACCAGCAGAATCGCGAAGGTAAGCAGCATCGTGAACCAACCACCATGCAGGAACTTCGCCATGGAAGCGAAGAAGAACATGAATTGGATCGCAAGGAACAGCACGGTGAATACGACCGCTCCGATACGACGCCCCGAATGCCAGATGTAGACGGCAAGCAGAATGGTGGTAGTGATCATGGTGATGGTCAACGCCAGGCCATACGCCGCGGAAATATGCTCGGAATCACGGAATAGCGCCAAAACCAACAGCGTGGAAACGCAAAGCACCGCATTGACCACAGGAATGTACAGCTGGCCGCGGGTACGGGCCGGGTAACGGACCTGAAGATGCGGCATCCAGTTCAGATGGGTGGCTTCAGACACCATCGTGAACGCGCCGGTGATCAACGCCTGCGATGCGATACGCCCGCGACCACGGAAAGCACGACGGCCACGTAACGCACGCTGGGCGTCATCATTTCGAAGAACGGATTCAAACCGTGCGTGCGGATATAAGCCGAATCATCCCAATGATTGAGCATCCATGCGCCTTGGCCGAAATAACAGAGCACAAGCGCGATTTTGATGAACGGCCACGTGAAATAGATGTTGCCACGGCCAACATGACCCATGTCGGAATAAAGCGCTTCGGCACCGGTGGTTGACAGGAACACCGTACCCATGATGGCAAGCCCGGCGGCATTATGGCTGCTGAACAGGAATCTGACACCGTACACGGGGTTGAGCGCCGCGAACACGCTCCAATACTGACTGAGGTTCGCCAAGCCGACAACCGCCAGGAACGAGAACCAGACAAGCACGACCGAACCGAACGCCTTGCCGATACGCTCGGTGCCACGCGACTGCACAGAGAACAGCATCAGAATGATGCCGCGGTGATCATCAGGGTCAGCTGCTTGTTTTCAGTGAAAAGTTTTTCAAAAGCTGGTAGCGTCTCCAAGCCTTCCACTGCCGAGCTGATGGACACAGCCGGGGTGAGTACGGAATCGGCGAGGAACGCGGCGCCGCCGAGCATGGCAGGAATCGCAAGCCATGCACCGTACTTTCGAACCAACGAGTACAGCGCGAAAATGCCGCCTTCGCCCTTGTTGTCGATACGCATGGCAATCAGCACGTATTTGACGGTGGTGATAAGCGTGATTGACCAGAACACCAACGAAAGCACGCCGAGCACGGCTTCGCGGTCGGCATGCGCAAGTCCGCCCTGCCCGTTGAGGAACGTCTGCATGGTGTACAGCGGCGAGGTGCCGATATCGCCATATACCACGCCCAACGCCACGATCGCCATGGCGGGCGTGATTCTGTTTGGACCGGATTGCAGACGGCTCCACCAACGACCGACGGGACCCTTGCTGGCCACCTGGTCAAGTTTGGCGGCCTCCTGCTGTTTCTCCTCGTGCTGCTTGATCAGCACCTGTCGCTCTTCCTTGGTCAGCACCTTGTGCGAAACCTTCGGCGCCTGCGTGTATGTGGCTGCGTGAAACAGCGGCTCATCCTCGTTTGGCTCGTTAGCCATAACGCTACCTCCAAGTGGCGGGCCTTCCAACCCACTCCCCAAAATAAACGCAAAAAGGCACGTTAGGAGCCTTACGAAGTCTTGTCAAATCTTCACATTGTTTCTTGCGATTCTTGATCTCGCACGAAGTAAACTTCCTGTGGGTTTTTTTCTTATTTTACCTCTTGTCTTTCTCTTACTCTCTCTTATTTTCGGATAAATCGTTTCCGTCCTGTCGATTTTCGGAATTTGTTCAGATTCCGTACACTTCGCGCGTGGTCTTTCGCGTTGCCTGCGCGACTTCCGTCAGCGGTTTATCGAGATAATTCGCCAACGACTGCAGGGTGTAGGGGATCATGTATGGCGCGTTGGTGCGGCCCCGATACGGCATCGGACTTAGGTAGGGGGCATCTGTTTCGACCATGACATGGCTCAATCCGACAATGCGCGCCGACTCGCGAATACCATCGTTGCCCTTATAGCTGGATGTGCCCGAAAGGCTGAGATACCAACCGTTTTCACGTGCGATCTCACCCATTTCGGCATCACCGGAATAGCTGTGGAACACGGTCCGTTCGGGAGCGCCGTCCGCCAGCAGCGTTTCGATGACTTCCTTATGTGAATCGCGATCATGGATCTGCATGGGCAGGTTCAGTTCTTTCGCGAGCGCGATGTGCGCGCGGAAGGCTTCTCGCTGCAGTTCTTTGGCGGCTTCTCCGGTGCGGAAGAGGTCCATGCCCGTCTCGCCGATGGCCACAACCTGGTTGGGGTAGGCGGTGGCGAGGCGGTGCACTTCGGCCATGGCGTCTTCGAAGCTGGTGTCGTGCCATGGCTTGTATTTGAGCGGCAACCCGTCTGGGCCCGGCACCCCGCGGTGACCGTGGAGCACGGATTCGTTGGGGTGTATGGCGATGGCCGCATGCACGGTTTGGGGGTGTTCGCGTGCCATGTCGATGGCCGTCATGAGGTTCGGCAGTTCGCATCCGCAGTCGATGACGCCTTCGACTCCGACTTGTTGCGCTTGGTTCAGCAGTTCGTCGACGCTGTATACGGGGACTTCCGGCTGTCCTTTTTCTTGCGCTTCGTGGCTCATGGCCCGCGAGAACGGCACGACGGACGCCACATGCGTGTGGTTGTCGATGACGTGCGCGTTCTCGGGAAGTGGTTGCGGTGCTGGCGCCCAGCTGCGGTCACGATGGTGTTTGCTCATGCCTCCAGCCTACGCTCGATGGCAGTCTTGCTTCGGAAGCCGCGTTATTCATCGATGGCAGTGGGATTAACCAACGCACCTCCATATGTTTTGCGACGTAGCGCTGAAACGCTTTCCGCGATTAGTCATGGAGGGTGAGGGTGGTGAAGGACCAGGAGGGGGCGGTGTAGGCGCCGCTGGTTAGGTCGATTGCGGTTTCAACCGGAACGGTTGGCGAAGCCTTGCCGATTTCACCGGCGTACGGGTCGGTTCCGGCGAGCACGGTGGCGGTTGCCGAAGCGCGGGATTCCGCGGAAACACCAAGCTCTTCAAGCACTTGGTTCAGATCAATCTCGGCTTCAGCGTCGAGCGCGTTGACGATACGCACGTAGGTGACGCCTTCAGCATCATTGCGAGCCACGGTGACGGTACGGCGGGGCTCTTCCGGCTTCTCAACACCCTGCGCAACAAGCTCTCCATCGATATACAGCTTCATGCTTTCGCCGCGATCGGCCACTTCGATGCGCACCTGCCACACGGTTCCGGGGAACACTTCGTCCATGGACCATTCGGTGCCGTCAAGATTGTAGGCGGTACCGTCGCGCACCACCTTGATTTCGAAAGCACGACCGAAGGAGGTGATGTTGTGGTTCTTGCCGTTGATGTCGCCGTGGACCAGCTGCAAGCCCCAACGACCCTGATAGTAGGTGATGGTGGCGTTGATGGTGTAGGCGTCAGAGTCAATGTTGAGGCTCGTGTTCATCGGACCATTGCCTGCGTAATGGCAGTCCTCAAGATCGACATGGCGGCCATCAGCGGTGTCAACGCTGAAGTTGGTGATGTCGGCGTGAGCGGCACCTTCCAAGCGCAGGCCAACGGTTGGTGGCAGTTCGCGACGCAGCGTGGTCTTGCCTTCCACCGCGACCGGCCATGCGGTATCGGACGTGGTGGTGGCATACATCTGCTGCACCCAGTAGCTGTACGGCAGGTAGGTACGTTCGTTGTCGAAGTAGATCAGATCAGGATTCCAGCTGTGATGCCCGTTCTTGGCAAACAGCGGCGCATACGAAGACATGACCACGGCATCGCCGTTCAATTCCATGCGACCCATGAACGCCGCTTCGGAAAGACCGTTGATCAGCTGCGTGTTCCACGAACCATACTCGCCCAAGTACACCTTCGGGCCCTCACGATCCGTGGTGTCGTAGTGGTCGAGATTGTGGAACCACCAGCTGGAGGACTGATAGGAATGCTCGTCAACGATGGGAACGCCGGCTTCACGCGCATACTGCCAACCAGCCTCGTAGTCGGGACCGCTCGGAGCCGGGCCGACCGTGCCAACCACAACAATATCCTGGTAGGTGGCCTTGACCGCGTCGAAGATCTGCTGGAAGCGGTTCCTGAACACGTCATCGATGAGATCTTCGTTGCCGATGCCCAAATATTCAAGGTTGAACGGTTCCGGATGACCCATGGCGGCACGCTTGGCACCCCATTCGGTGGTCGCGGCATCGCCATTGCAGAATTCGACCAAATGCAGCACTTCATCGATGTATGCCGGCATGTCTTTCTGCGCGATCGGCACCGGGCCCTGACTGGTGTTCTGGCAGCTCACGGCGGCGGGCAGCACCGGCAGCGGCTTCGCGCCAATGGTTTCGCACAGGCACAAGTATTCGTAGTAGCCGATACGGAACGACTGGTGGTAGCCCACAGGTTGAAATTGTGCGGCCGATGCTCAACATCACCATGGTGCGATCCCAGTGTACATGTTATCCATGCCAAGACCGTGGTGATGCAGCGCCCGGGAAGCGCATGAAGCGCGGCTGCAGGTCGGCGAGCGCCTTGACCAAATCGGGACGGAAATGCTTGAGCCCGTTGTAGGTGGTGCGTGGTTCGAGGGTAACGAAATCAAGATCGACGGTACCTTCCGTGGTGAAGGTAAGTCGCAAAGCGCCTTCATGTACAACGATGGCATTGCTTTCACCGGAAACCGTCAGCGAAACCTCTTGCTTACGCCAATCGTTGGAATCGACGGTGATATCTTGTTCTGCAATCGCATTTCCATCGTCGTCAATCAGAGCGACGGTGACGGGAAGTGCGGAAGCTTCGCAATTGCTGGAAATACGCATCCATGCGGAGAAATCGTAGGTTTCGCCGGCACGGAAGACCATGCCGTCCCAGCCGATATTTTCAAGCGAAGCCGGCGCCGTTCGACTTCGACGGACGCATAGTGCGGGTTTTCTTCGGCTACCGGATTGTCGGTGAGCACGTCGAAGGCTGCGAAGGAGCCGGCGGGCACGATTTTGCGCCAGAAGCTGTAGTTGCTCCAGTCGGAGGAGTCGGCGCGATTGTATTCGAATGCGCCGTTCTGTACGAGGTCGGCGTTGAGTCCGCCGTCGCCGGAGTGCTGATGTCTTCGTAGAAGATGCCCCACAGGTCGGTGCTGATGTTGCGCACGCCCGCCTTGTTGAGGGTTGCGATGAGTTTGTCGGTCATGGTGTGTCCTTGAATGGTGTTGGTTGTTTGTTGGGTTGAATGGTGTTGCGGTACGTGCGATTGGTTGCGATTCGACGTCTGTCTGGCACCGTTTCGCCACCGGTCGACCGCCGGCCGCGCTCGGGGAAGCGCCGCTCATCGGGAATCTGGCGACCGTACGCATCGATGCACAGCGGGGTGCCGTCGGAGTAGCCGTGCGCATGGGCGTTGGGGGTCGAACCAACCGCATCGATGACTAGGGTGTCTCAGCCGGCGTCCTTGAGGTGGTCGGCCATGAAGCGCGCGTTGGCCAGGACCTCCCGATCGGTGACGGTGGTGCCGTAGGAATCCCAGCTGTTCCAGCCCATTGGCGGTCGCCATGCTTTTAGCAGATCCTCGGTAGTCGCCATTGCCTTCTCCTTGTACAACGTTAGAAAAGCGTGCCGTTTACAGTATCTGACGTCATCCTTGACTTACTTGTTCGACTTCATCATCTTGGAAAACTTCAGATATGTACCGTTACATATTTTATAGCATATTTCAGAAATCACAATCATGATAGGATATCGGTGATTCTTTGAAATTTCAACGATTACCAGAAAATCATCATATATAATATCGTTACAGAAAAACTTGGCTGTAAGGAGCGGTGCATGGCAAACGGCAAACCGACATTGCGCGACGTGGCGGCGGAAGCCGGCGTCTCCCCCATGACCGCATCGAATGCGCTGCACGGCAAAGCCGGCGTCAAGGAATCGACGCGGGCCAAAGTGCTGGCAGCAGCGAAAAAACTCGACTATCGCATCAATCTGACAGCCAGCATGCTCAAATCAGGTCGCAGCAACATTATTCACATCATCGTCAACGAATTCGATTCGCCGTTCTATTCGAAGCTGACGCAAACATTGAGCCGCGAGATCACCTCACGCGGACTCACGCCGTTCATCGAGCAAACCCAGTATTCGCCGGACGCGGCCGAACATGCGCTGACCAGCAATCCGTTCTCAGGGCAGCTCTTCGACGGCGAGATTCTGCACGCCACCGGATTGGGCACGAATCTACCGCTCGCCAAACTCAACGGCGGGCGCCTCTCGTACTGCTCGACGCATGCGAGGAAACGCCAACCGTGGATGCCGTGAATTTTCCCAACGAGGAGGGCGAACGCGCTGCGATGCAGTATCTGATCGCCCAGGGATGCCGGAATATTGCGATTGTCGGGCATACGTTCGTGCCGCGCGCCGAGTTGGCGCATGCGCAGAACGCATTTGCATTGCGACTTCGAGGGAGCGTGCGCGGCGTTGCTGGACGCAGGATTGCCATATGACGAAACCATGGTGTTCGAAGGCGGTCGCTCCGACGAAGGCATTACCGCCGGGCACGCGATCGCCGAACGGATCATGGCGGCGCGAAGGACGGGCTGCGGAACCGGCGCGGGTGCTGGAGACCGCGAAACAGGCACGGCCGGAACCGCCGATTTCAACGATGCAAGCGGCAAGATTACGGCAGATCGATCGAAACGACCGACAAGATTCCCGCAATCGCGTTCGACGGAGTCGTGCTGCGCCAATGATTTCGCCGCATTCGGCGTGATTCGCGGCCTCGCCGACTATGGCATCCATGTGCCGCAAGACGTGAAGGTGATCGGATTCGACGGCGTGACTTCCGGAACCTACGCCACCCCTTCGCTGAGCACCATCCAAGTGGATCTCGACCAGCTTGCCAAATTCGCGGTCGATATGATTGTCGAACGGATCGAACGCGGCGAAGTGAATGATAATTCCAGCAATGCCGGAAATTCCAATGATGCAGGCACGGTGCTGCCGCCGAGCCGCGCAACCATCGGATATCAGTTGGTCGAACGTGAATCCACGACCGCGATCATATAGCTATCGTGCGTTCCGCGCCCGATTGCAGCGGAACGCACGATAGCCGGAAATACGGCATTTCAGCGATTGGTCGGCTCAGCCCGATCAGTCGCGGCGGCGAATGGCAAAGATGCGGGCGGAGGGTTGCTTGGAGGTGGCGGCGTTCAGACGAACCGTTTCCGGATCCATGCGTTCGATAGTCCACGGTTTGGCATTGGGCGCATGGTCCGGTTCGGCAGGATTCGGGAACACCTGTTCGATGGTTTGATCCGCATCCAACGGCATGTTCACGGACGGTGTGCCGCCGCGACGCCACACGATGATGTAGTCGGGCTTATCTTCCGGCTGAGGTTGCTGATCGTTCTGCTCGGCAGCCTGCTCATTCCAAGCGGATTCGCCGTACACATACGCGTCACACATATCCGTTTCGACATGACGCAAGCCGACGGCAAGCCAATCGCCGTCGAAGTCGGGAAGTCCGGACGGCCAGAACGGCACCATATGCTGCTGGTCGGCAAGTACACAACGATGTAAGGCGATAGCGTCGCGAACGAGTGAAAGACGCGGCTCCGTCATGCGATCGATGAAACCAGACAGATACAGCCTGCCGAGCACACCCGTAGCAAGCGTGAACACAGCAGTCTCATCATCCATCTCTTGCTGAGCGTAACCCCAATTACCCTGCTGTTCCGGCAGAATCGTCATACCTGCACCAGCCGCAATCGCAGCATAAATCAGAGGATCGCACTGGTCGGAAGTGGACTGCAAATCCAAGCGGGACAACTGCGCGTAATCGGCGCGCATGGCACCGGAACCGCAGTTTTCGATCATCACATCCGGATGACGGCGACGCAGATCGTCAAGCCAATCCACATATGCGCGGCAATGCTCGAGCAGGCCATCGCCAACGGACTCGGCATTCAAATCAGTGCCGACGCCGGGAATGGTGTTGTAGTCGAACTTGAAGAACACCGCACCGAAATCGTCAATCAAACGATCAACAGTACGCGTAACATGCTCTCGCGCTTCGGGAGAACGGAAATCAAGCAGATAACGACCCGAATCGCACACGCGAACACCATGACGCTGGAAGAACGCGGAATCCGGCAACATGCTCGCAAGCGGCGATTTCACGCCGATCACTTCAGGTTCGAGCCACAGTCCCAAGCCCATGCCATGAGCACGAATCGTGTCGGCAAGACCGCGCAGACCGGCGTCGCCGAAACGGTTGGTGGAGCCTGCCATTCGCCGACCATGTCCCACCAGCCGCCGTCGGTCGCTGTCGTACCAGCCGGCGTCAATGCAGAAAACATCCGCGCCAACGCTTGCCGCACCTTCAATCAGCGGCAGTTCCTTCTCAATACGAGGGTCACCGAACAGCGTATTCATGTAATCGTTGTAGATCACAAGACCCTGCGTATGCTCGAACTGATCGACGCGCCCCAACTCACGAGCTTGGCAATGCGCAGCGCACGACGCTGCAACGTCATTTCGGCAACAGCCTGCTGCCAATCGCCTGCGGCAATGGCAAACGACACAGGAACGGACTCGAAATCATTGCCTTCACCAAGATTGGTGAACCAACCATGATCCTTATATTCCGGACCGAACGCAGTGACGTGCAGACCGGGATCGTCCTCGCCGACTTCCCACTCCCACGGACCGTTATGCTCGATCTGCCACATTACGGAAAAATCGCGGGCGCGGCGTACCGAACCTTCCACCTGCAGAATGCCGGCCGCTCATGCTCTCCCGAGCTCCCATGTAGAAGTCGAGCTCATGGCAAAACGCGAACTAGACTGACCAGGATTGATTTTCTGGTTGCGGTTACGCACCTGAGTGTCACGCAGCGGACGAACACGCCAATCGTTTTCCACAGCCCAAGCGCATCGCCCCAGAAAATATTCGAACGATGTACCTTGCCGCAGTTGACGCGCATCGGAACGGTCAGATTCAACGATGACACCGCTTCAATCGGCAGTTGCCTGGCGGACTGCAGACGCGTGTAGGTGCGCACTGCGGAAAGATTCGGGAACGCCTCGAATACGGAAGTGGCCACCAAGCCTGCATTGGAATCGGCGGAAACCGCCTCGGACGCGGAATTCGCGGCGGAATCGGCTGCGTCACGTTCGCTTGCCGTCGGCTCGAATTCACGACCTTTCGGTTCAAGATCGGCATACGGCGCGAACTGCGTGATCTCCAAACGGAACGGATCGGCGGAACCTGGTTCAGGTTCGGAAGCAAGCGCGGAAACGAATCGCAATTGGCTGCCGGCAACTGTGGCAATCAGCGTCAGTCGGTTGTCTTGCGAACCGGTATTGGCGGCACACACCTCAACAATCGGACGCGGATCCTTTTCAACCACTGGCTTTCCATCGTCAGACAAGCGACCATCGATCGGAACCATGTTGCGCCCTACAACGTTGCAGAGGCGAACGGGGGAATCGGCGGCAATGTCAAACAGCATGGAGACCACACCATTGCCCCATTCAAGCGCCCATCCTGCCGAGGAACAAGGGGAGTCATATTGCCGTTCTCCATTGCCATCTCCTTCGAATTCCGAATGCCGCCTATCCGTTGACGTGCATCGTTTGACGTACCTCACTAGCTTAAGCGGAAAACGGGGCAACCGCGATGTGCGTGTCTACGCACATTCAGCAAATATTCAGCAACTGAAATGACCGTTCGAAGACCAGCAAATACCTACTCGAATTGCAGATATTCCACGAATTGAATCGGCATATCCTTGGATTCCGTGATATTGCTGAATCCGAGAATAACCCTTCTTTCGGCAGTCCCTTCATGGAAGTCCATGTTTTCGAATGGGACAAGTCGAATCCGACAGCGTCGTTCACATCGGAAACCGGATTGCCTTTGGCGTCGACCAGCGCATCCTTGACCTGCTCAAGATCGGCGGCACTCATCACTTCCGCGGGTTTGGTGATGTCGCCGCGATCATTGACTTCGGCGAAAATATCGGTTTCGGCAACAATCATGTTGATCTGACCTGCCGAAACGCGAGCCGTCAACGATGCGGAACCATCTTGCGCGGCATTCTCGCTAATCGCAATGGAGGCATCCGTCCGCACGAGACGCTCGTCTTCAATACCTTGCGTCTTCACAAAATCAGCGCCCAACGCATCAATCTGTTCGGAATATTCCGCCATATCGACACCTTCAAGACTCAGCTCGGCCTCGGGACCTTTGGTCACATACGAGATGACGAAAGCAAGTACCAAGCCGACCACTGCGATAATGATCAGCACATCGGTCAGAAAGTTCTGCTTGAAGTACGGCCACTTGTCTTTCGGCGGCAGCTCGCGGAAGGTTTTGAATTTCGATTGCTTCGCATACACGTTGGTGGATGCGAGCGCTGCGACCGCATCTTGCTGCTCCTGGGTGAGAACTGGCTTCTCTACTGCCATACCAAACCTTCCCGCGTTGTTTCATCGACGCATTCACGCGTCATCTTCATGCGCAGCAACATGCGTTGCTTTTCTCACTTCCCTATCTTCCGCCTCGTACCTGATAATTTGCGGCTAGCCGCCGGCCGAAAAACGACAAGCGGCTAGCAGGAAGGCTGATTTCAAGCCAATCAGTCCAAGCCCTAATCAGCATTTAGACCTTGATCATGGCGTATTGGGAGTCGTAGAGGCGATAGTAGCGCCACGCTTGGCGAGCCAGCTCGGCGTGGTTGCCTTGCTCCATGATCTGCCCATGATCGATGTAGCAGATCATGTCCGCGTTCTCGAT
>ENA-OQAN01000585-OQAN01000585.1-human-gut-metagenome-genome-assembly--contig:-NODE-585-length-18815-cov-8.720569_pt1 | contig 18815 bp, 19 predicted proteins | sample MGYA00242735_ERZ504527 | MGnify/ENA primary metagenome ERZ504527 (study PRJEB26092, sample SAMD00036230) | human gut metagenome | host: Homo sapiens | study: EMG produced TPA metagenomics assembly of... | reverse complement strand
ACTCACCCGTTCGCCACTAGATTCAGGAAAGCAAGCTTTCCTTCCTCTCGTTCGACTTGCATGTATTAGGCATGCCGCCAGCGTTCATCCTGAGCCAGGATCAAACTCTCCATTTGATTTAGCTCTTAGATGTCTCTGACATCTTTCTTTACAATTGTTTGTTTCGAAATTGACGTTTTAGTTTGTATTTTTATTTCCTGTTCAGTTTTCAAAGATCATGTGCACCTCAGCAGTGCTCATCTATATTACCAAATACTTCCCCTTTCGTCAAATGTTTTTTTTATTTTTTTCATATTTTTTTATTTTTTTCATATTTTTTTTTATTTTTTTTCATATTTTTTACTGTATACGCTTACAATACCATTTTTAAAAGAAAACTTGTAGATGTCGTTTATAAATCACTAGTTAAATCTGCAACCTATGCTTCAAAAACATGATGAAATATGGCTATTACCCTACTAATACCAACAATTAGATGAGCAATAAATGTCTCAATATTAAACTTTATTGCAATCGCAATAAATCAGATATAATTCTGTTATTTTTTAATTGTATATGAATAGCTAGTTGTACAACTACAAATATAGCGTATACCATAAAAGTTATATTGATAAAATTTAATCTTGTAATCTGTGAAATACTATAGAGTACTTATATTATTGGGGAGACGCCTAGATTTGCCAGTGTGTTCAAAGTCAAACCTAACGTTAACACAACCATTCCTATTGTATGCACTAAAAAACGTAATTTTTTTGTTCACTCATGCCCTCCTTTCAAACACTAGAATAATTCTACCAAAAAATAAATTCACTTTATTAGCACATTTATAAATTATTCTAGCATAATAAAAAGCCAGATTTCTGGCTTTTTATTGATTATGCAACAGCTTTAAATGCTTCATCCAAATCTTGAATAATATCATCGATGTTTTCACATCCAATACTTAAACGAATTGTATTCGGACGAATACCCTGATCTAGTAACTCTTCTTCTGTACATTGTGAATGTGTTGTTGTTGCCGGATGAATCACTAACGATTTAACATCTGCAACATTTGCCAATAAAGAGAATAATTCTAGATTATCAATAAAGTCTTTAGCTTTTTGTGCATCTCCCTTAATATCAAATGTGAAGATAGAACCTCCTCCATTAGGAAAATATTTTTTATACAATTCTTGTTGCTTAGGATCTTTAGAAACGCTAGGATGAGATACACTTTCTACTTGAGGATGATTATTCAAATATTCGATGACTTTTAATGCGTTATAAGCATGACGCTCTACACGTAAGGATAATGTTTCTAACCCTTGCAAAAATAAGAATGCATTGAAAGGAGAAACCGTAGCTCCTGTGTCTCTTAAAAGAATTGCACGCACCTTAGTGACGAATGCTGCAGCTCCACATGTTTGTGTAAAACTAATGCCATGATAGCTTGGATTTGGCTTAGTCAGTGAATCGAATTTTCCACTAGCTTCCCAATCAAATTTTCCTCCATCAACGATAACACCACCAATACTAGTTCCGTGACCACCAATAAATTTTGTAGCTGAATGAACAACAATATCAGCTCCATATTCGATTGGTCTTACTAAATAAGGTGTAGCGAATGTATTATCCACTACTAATGGAATTTTATGTTTATGAGCAATCTTTGCAACTGATTCGATATCTACTACATCAGAATTTGGATTTCCTAATGTTTCAATATACAAAGCCTTTGTCTTTTCATTAATAGCACTTTCAACTTCTTCTTCATTAAAAATATCTACAAAGTTTGTTTCAATCCCATATTGAGGTAAAGTATGTTCAAATAAATTAAATGAACCGCCATATATATTTTTGGCTGAAACAATATTGTCGCCATTTTGAGCTAAATTTAATATTGTGTATGTAACAGCCGCTGCACCCGATGCTACGGCTAACGCAGCTACACCACCTTCAAGAGCCGCTATACGCTTTTCAAATACATCCTCAGTTGGATTCGTTAAACGCCCATAAATATTTCCTGCATCACTCAATCCAAAACGTGCTGCTGCATGATCACAATTTCTGAACACATAAGATGATGTTTGATAAATAGGCACTGCACGTGCGTCAGTTGTTGGATCTGCTTGTTCTTGTCCTACATGAAGTTGTAATGTTTCGAATTTAAAATTTCGTTGATCTCTAGTCAATTTAGTCATAATCATTCTCCTTAGTTCATACTATTCTTATATGTTTTGTATGATAAAGCGAAATAATTATAATGTCAATGATAAATGTAATTATTTTCATTGCATTTACATTTCTTTCATTTTGAGATAAAAAAAGACCGATACATATGTATCAGTCTTAGTTTTAATAAGTTTAATTAAGCGTCAATTTCAGTAACGTTACCAGCACCTACAGTGTGTCCACCTTCACGGATAGAGAACTTAGTACCAGTTTCGATAGCGATTGGAGCGATCAATTCAACGTTCATAACAACGTTGTCACCAGGCATTACCATGTCAGTTCCTTCTGGCAATGTGATTACACCTGTAACGTCAGTTGTACGGAAGTAGAATTGAGGACGGTAGTTAGAAACGAATGGAGTGTGACGTCCACCTTCTTCTTTAGTTAAAACATAAACTTGTGCTTTAAATTTAGTGTGAGGGTGTACACTTCCAGGTTTAGCTAATACTTGTCCACGTTGGATTTGGTCACGTGCAATACCACGTAACAATGCACCAATGTTGTCACCTGCTTCAGCAACGTCTAATTGTTTGTGGAACATTTCCAAACCAGTTAATACTGTTTTTTGAGTGTCTTTGATACCAACGATTTCAACTTCGTCGTTTAAGTGAGCTTGACCACGTTCAACACGTCCTGTAGCTACTGTACCACGACCAGAAATTGTCATAACGTCTTCGATTGCCATCAAGAATGGTTTATCCATTTCACGAGCTGGATCTGGAATCCAAGTATCAACAGCGTTCATCAATTCGTAGATTGATTCTTCGTATTTAGGATCTCCTTCAAGAGCTTTTAAAGCTGATCCACGGATAACTGGAGTTTCGTCTCCGTCGAATCCGTATTCGTTTAATAATTCACGAACTTCCATTTCTACTAAGTCGATTAATTCTTCATCATCAACCATATCGCATTTGTTTAAGTAAACAACGATATATTTAACACCTACCTGACGTGCTAACAAGATGTGTTCACGTGTTTGAGGCATAGGTCCATCAGATGCAGCAACTACTAAGATTGCTCCGTCCATCTGAGCAGCACCAGTGATCATGTTTTTTACATAATCGGCGTGGCCTGGACAGTCAACGTGTGCATAGTGACGTTTTTCTGTTTGGTATTCAACGTGTGCAGTGTTGATAGTGATTCCACGTTCTTTTTTCTTCTGGAGCACCATCGATTTGGTCATAAGCTTCAGCTTTAGCCATACCTTTTTTAGCTAATACTGTTGTAATAGCTGCTGTTAATGTTGTTTTACCGTGGTCAACGTGACCGATAGTACCAATATTAACGTGAGTTTTACTTCTGTCAAATTTTTCCTTAGCCATTTATAATTTCCTCCTAAATGCTAACATATTTCATACAATAAATATTGTATTTCAGAACCAAACGAAAATCAACTAGTTTTCGTTTGAATTCTCTTTAATAATTTTTTCTGCAATACTCTTTGGAACTTCTGAGTAGTGGTCGAACTTCATAGAGTAGTTTCCACGTCCCTGAGTAAAGCTACGTAAGTCTGTAACATATCCGAACATTTCTGATAATGGAACATGTGCACGAACGATAATGGCATTTCCACGTTCTTCCTGTTCAGTGATTTGTCCACGACGACTTGAAATGTCACCCATAACGCTACCTAAGTATTCACTTGGTGCAGTTACTTCTACGAACATGATTGGTTCTAGAATAGCAGGTTTACATTTCTTTCCGGCTTCTTTCAATGCCATACTAGCGGCAATCTTATAAGCCATTTCACTAGAGTCGACATCGTGGTATGATCCATCAAATAATGTAGCTTTGATATCGATTACTGGGTAACCTGCAACCATACCATTTTCCAATGCTGCTTCCAAACCTTCTTGAGTTGGTTTGATATATTCTCTAGGTACGCTACCACCAACGATAGCATCAACAAATTCAAATCCTTTTCCTTCGTTTGGTTCGAATTTGATCCATACGTGACCATATTGTCCACGACCACCTGACTGACGGATATATTTTCCTTCACAATCAGCAGCCTGACGAATTGTTTCACGGTAAGCAACTTGTGGTTGTCCAACATTTGCTTCAACTTTAAATTCACGACGTAAACGGTCAACAATGATATCCAAGTGAAGTTCACCTACACCGGCAATAATTGTTTGTCCTGTTTCTTCGTTTGTATATGTTTTGAAAGTAGGGTCTTCTTCTGCAAGTTTTGCAAGAGCCAATCCCATTTTGTCTTGGTCAGCTTTAGTTTTTGGTTCCAAAGACAATTCGATTACTGGTTCAGGGAATTCCATAGATTCAAGGATGATTGGGTGATCTTCATCACACAATGTATCACCTGTTGTAGTAACCTTTAAACCAACAGCAGCAGCGATATCACCTGAATAAACTTCAGTGATTTCTTTACGTGCATTGGCATGCATCTGAACGATACGTCCGAAACGTTCTTTTTTATCTTTTGTTGAGTTTAATACATAGCTTCCTGCTTTTGCAGTACCTGAATAAACACGGAAGAAAGATAATTTTCCAACGAATGGGTCTGTAGCGATTTTAAATGCTAATGCTGAGAATGGTTGATCATCACCAGGGTGACGAACATCTGGTTCTCCATCTAATGTAGTACCCTTAATTGAAGGTACATCTAATGGACTTGGTAAGTAATCTACTACTGCATCCAATACTAATTGAACACCTTTGTTCTTATATGCAGATCCACATAATACTGGGAAGAAGTCACCATTACATACAGCAATACGTAATACACGTTTGATTTCTTCGATTGAAGGTTCTTCACCTTCTAATACTTGCATCATGAAATCTTCATCATAATCTGCTAAATAATCTAATAATTTAGCACGGTATTCTTCCATAAGATCTACCATATCTTCTGGAACTGGGATTTCAGTGATTACACGACCATAATCTCCACTAAATTCGTAAGCTTTTCTCTTGATGATATCAATGATAGCTTCGAAGTCTGATTCAGCACCGATTGGTAACTGAATTGGACAAGATTTAGCTCCTAAACGATCGATGATTGTATTGCATGACATTAAGAAGTCAGCACCTGTAGCATCCATTTTGTTACAGAATACAATACGTGGAACGTTATATTCAGTAGCTTGACGCCAAACTGTTTCAGTTTGAGGTTCGACACCTGCTTTGGCATCTAATACTGTTACGGCACCATCTAATACACGTAAACTACGTTCAACTTCTACTGTGAAGTCTACGTGGCCTGGTGTATCGATGATATTGATACGGCATTCTTTACCAGTTCCGTCTGTCTTTTTCCAGTGAGCTGTTGTAGCAGCAGAAGTGATAGTGATACCACGTTCTTGTTCTTGCTCCATCCAGTCCATTGTACTAGCTCCATCGTGTGTTTCACCAATCTTGTGGTTTACACCAGAGTAGTAAAGAATACGTTCTGTTGTTGTTGTTTTTCCGGCATCGATGTGAGCCATGATACCGATGTTACGAGTTTCGTGTAAAGCATATTCTCTAGCCATATTTCTTTACTCCTTCTCTTACCAACGGTAGTGAGCATAAGCCTTGTTAGCTTCTGCCATTTTGTGAGTGTCTTCACGTTTTTTAACACTGGCACCAGTTCCATTAGAAGCATCGATAATTTCAGCTGCTAATCTCTGTTCCATTGTTTTTTCGTTACGTAAACGTGCGTAGTTTACGATCCAACGAAGTCCTAAAGTCAAACGACGTTCGTCGCTTACTTCAACTGGTACTTGGTAGTTGGCTCCACCTACACGTCTAACTTTCAATTCCAATTGAGGCATAACGTTTTCTAAAGCTTGTTCGAAAACCTCCATTGGTGCTTTTCCTGTTTTTACTTCTACGATTTCAAACGCGTTGTACAAAATAGTTTGTGCAACCCCTTTTTTACCATCAATCATGATTTTGTTGATCAAACGAGTAACCAACTTAGAGTTATAAATTGGGTCGACTAGTACGTCACGTTTCGCAATGTGTCCTTTTCTAGGCATCTAATTTCCTCCTTTCACGATTGATCTATTTCTTAGGTCTTTTTGTTCCGTATAATGAACGAGATTGTTTACGGTCATTTACACCAGCACAGTCCAAAGTTCCACGAACGATGTGGTAACGAACACCTGGTAAGTCTTTAACACGTCCACCACGAATCAATACAACACTGTGTTCCTGTAAGTTGTGTCCGATACCTGGAATGTAAGCTGTAACTTCCATACCATTACTTAAACGTACACGCGCATATTTACGAAGTGCTGAGTTTGGTTTCTTAGGTGTCATAGTACCAACACGAGTACAAACTCCACGTTTTTGTGGACTTGATTGGTTTGTTGGTTTAGACTGCAATGAGTTGTAACCACGGTTCAAAGCTGGAGACTTTGAAACGTTTTGACTGGCCTTACGACCTTTACGAATCAACTGGTTGATTGTAGCATAAGATCCTCCTTTCAAAATTTTCAATTTCCAAGCAAACGAAGCCGGGTGGGTCTTGCCCATCCATTAAATATAGGCTCTTTTCAGAACCTATTTTCGCATGCAATACTAAGATACAGTATTCGGCATGATTTGTCAATTCTTTTTTGTTGATTTTTTATAAAAAAATTTTATACGCATTCCTCATTCATTAAAGTATAATATAGACAAGAATAGAGGTATGTTTATGAAACACAAAATTGTATTTTTCGACATGGACGGAACACTTTACCAAACCGAAAATGACATTATTCAAGAAAGTGCATTAGACGCTATACAGACACTAAAAGATAAAGGGTATATTGTCTGTGCGGCAACTGGCCGTCCCTTAAATCAAATGAAACTTATATTACAACGCGTTCAATTTGATTATTATGTATTGATCAACGGAAGCTACATTCTAGACAAAGATTTTCAAGAAATCGGAAGCTATCCAATCTTACAAGACAATGTGAATGACTTAGTCAATTTCAGCAAAAAGCATGAAACAGGTCTAATGTTTCACTTTGGAGATGCCACATACATTTACAACAACTTTTACCCAATGTATGACTTCTGTAAATACTGTAACGTACTAGATTCACTATTCTATGACCCTAGTCAATCTTATCATTTAAGACACAAAGCCTTTAATGCTGTAGTTCTTACTAAAGATAAAAAATTAGTTGACCAATTTATGGAAGCTCATCCAAATCTAAGAAATGATTTAATTAACGTTAAAACTAATGGATTCTGCTTCGATATCTTCAATGCTGATAATGATAAATCAAAAGGTATTGAAATGATTCTTGAAAAAACAGGATTCACATGGAAAGATACCATCTGTTTTGGAGATAGCACAAATGATATCCATATGTTAAAGAAAGCGGATATTGGTGTTGCGATGGGAAATGCAAGTGACTTTGTAAAAAGCTATGCTAATTTTGCCACAACATCTACATACGATAACGGTATCTATAACGCAGTCACAAAAATATTAAAAGACGAATAAACATATATAAGAGACATCATCGCAATTAGAATGATGTCTTTTTTAGTATCATAATAGTATCATTTAAGTCCATACTCATTAAATGAGCAGAAAAAAAGCCTTTATCTAAGGACAAAGGCTTTAATTACTTATTAAGCTTAAATTACTTAATTTCTACAGTAGCTCCAGCAGCAACTAATTTTTCTTTAATTGATTCTGCTTCTTCTGGAGATACGTTTTCTTTAATAGCAGCTGGAACACCATCTACTAATTTCTTAGCGTCAACTAATCCTAAACCAGTGATTTCACGTACGGCTTTGATTACAGCAACTTTTGTTCCACCAACATCAGTCAATGTAACAGTTACTTCGCTAGGTCCTGCAGCTTCTTCAGCAGCAGCAGCTGGAGCAGCAACAGCAGCAGCAGCTACTACACCAAATTTTTCTTCGATTGCACTTACTAAGTCGTTTAATTCTAAAATTGTTGCTTCTTCTAAATAAGAAAGAATTTCTTCTTGAGTTAATTTAGCCATTTTATTTTCCTCCTATAATTAATTACGCAGCAGCTTCTTCTGTAGCTGGTGCTTCTTCTGTTTTTACAGATCCGTTTTCTTTAGCTTCTGCCAATGCTTTAACAGTCATAGCAAATTTGATAACTGGAGCATTTAAGCAAGATGCGAATTTAGCCAACATACCTTCTTTGTTAGGTAATGCAGACAATTTTTGGATAGTAGCTTCGTCTACCATAGCTCCATCCACGATACCAGTTTTTAATACCAATGCTTCATGTTTTTTAGCAAATTTAGCTAATACACGAGCAGGAGCAACTGGATCTTTACCAAATGCCAATGCGTTAGGTCCAACTAAAGTTTTTGCGAAATCTTCGTGACCTAATTTTTCAGCTGCACGACGAGCGATTGCGTTACGGTAAACTTTGAATTCAACGTCTTCTTCACGCAAAGCACGACGAAGTTCTGTTACTTCCTTTACTGATAATCCACGGTATTCTACTAATACAATACTACTAGCAGCTTCCATTTTTTCAGATAAGGCGATAACGTCAGCTTCCTTTTGTGCAAGGATGTCTTTGTTCATTCGATCCACCTCTTCTTTCATCTATTGTAACAATATTCAAAAGAAAAGCCCGCATCAAAGACGGGCTAATTGTGCAAAGTCAATGCATCATACCCTCGGTAACATTATTAAGCATATGCCGTTACTGTCTTTGGAATATTGATAACAATCTGTAGTTTAATTTATTTTACTAGATTTGTCAATTACTTAACGATTTCAACGTGGATTCCAGGACCCATTGTTGTTGAAACAACTAAGTTTTTCATGTATGCACCTTTAACAGTTGCAGGGCGAGCCTTAGCAATTGTGTTGAAGATTGCATTGAAGTTTTCAACTAATGCTTCATCAGTAAAACTTGTTTTACCGATAGCTAAGTTGACGTTTCCTTCTTTGTCTACACGGTAAGTAACTTTACCTTTTTTAATTTCATCAATAGCCTTAGCAACATCCATTGTTACTGTACCAGTCTTAGGGTTTGGCATTAATCCTTTAGGACCTAAAACACGTCCTAAACGTCCTAATTGACCCATCATATCTGGAGTAGCTACTAATACATCAAAATCGAACCAACCTTTAGAGATTTTTTCGATAATATCTGCACCACCAACGAAATCAGCACCAGCAGCCTGAGCTTCTTTTTCTTTTTCGCCTTGTGCAACTACACAAACGCGTTGTGTTTTACCAGTTCCATTAGGTAATACCATTGCCCCACGAATTTGTTGATCAGCGTGACGAGGGTCTACGTTTAAGCGGAAACTTACTTCAACACTTGCGTCGAATTTTGTTTTACTAGTTTCTTTAGCTAATTTAACAGCTTCTTCAATTGAATAAGTTTTTGAACGATCAACCAATTTAGCTGCTTCAGCATATCTCTTACTTACTTTTGCCATTATTGATGTTCCTCCTATTCAAATCCTTCAACCTTGATACCCATGTTACGTGCAGTACCAGCAACAATACGCATTGCAGCTTCTACATCGTTGGCATTCAAGTCTGGCATTTTGTACTCAGCAATTTCTTTTAATTGATCAACTGTAATTGTACCAGCAACTACTTTTTGATCTCCACTTGCTTTTTGTACGTTTGCTGCTTTTTTCAATAAGTTAGCAGCAGGTGTTGTTTTCAATACGAAATCAAAACTCTTATCTTCATAAGCAGTAATGACAACTGGAACAATATCACCTTTACGATCTTTTGTTGCATCATTGAAAGCTGTACAGAACTGAGGCATGTTGATACCAGCACTTGCTAATGCTGGACCTGGTTTAGCTCCACCAGCTTGGAACTGCAACTTACAAACTTTTGTAACTTTTTTCTTGCTCATAAGACGTTCCTCCTATATTTTGTCCTATGCTGTGGTAATACGAACAGTTACGCATTCTCCCACGCATGCCTACTTACTATACACCACTATAATCTGTGATGCAAGCTTCTTTTCAAAAAAATTAGTTCCATATTAAAAAATAAGGACTATTCACCGATAATCAATTGGGTTTATCCACAATTTTAATAAAAATCATTTAAAAATAAACTCCTGGGTTTAATGTTATTATTTCATTTTAGAAAACGCAAAATTAATTTCTCTGTCAATCATGTACCAATTTGATTTTAGAATATTATAATAACTCTCGTCTTTTTTCAGATAATTAGTAGCATTAATTCCATCTTCTTTTCCTAAGCTATTATTATAATTAGCATATCCAAAGTTTATAATAGTTAAAAACAAATCGTGAAGAATCTGATCATAGGCATTTTTATTATCAAAAGTTCCTTTAGGTAAAACACTATCTACTCCTTCAAGTTTTTCACACACTTCATTATATTCATTTTTTGCTGAATCAGATTTCTTTCCATTATAAATGGTGTTAATATCATTTGCATCTAAATTACCACTATAATATCTAGAAGCAAGCATCACAAATGCAATACATATGGTCCTTGAATTATTTGCGAACGGAAGCATATCAGTATAATTTGGCGAGTTTCTCGTTTCTTTTTCGTATTGTGCTTTAAATTCTTTCTTCCAATAATTATCGATATACAATAATTCTTTCACAATATTAGAGATTTTCTTTTGATCTCCATCAAAGATAAATTCATAATAGGGTGGTTCATATAATGTTGAAGGTTTATTACGACTAGCGCCAGGCATTTGAAAAATAGCTGATAAGCACAATTTTCCAACTTCTGATAAATCAGAATTCTTATATGTCTCTTTATATTCTTTAGGAACACTTTCCCCTCTCTTTGTTTGATAGAAAACTCCTGCTTGTCTCATTGCTTGTGCAAAACGAACCTGTTCTGGTGAGTTAGCCTTTAAATCGACTTTTTTTTATTGCTTTTTGAGAGTTTGTAGCTTTTGCAATTTCTAAAATAAAGTTTGATTTATCATCTTCAGTATCACCAATAGTTTTAATTATTTTGCATGGCAAATAGAAATTAAGCTCTTCTGATACGTTTTTACTTTTATGAATCATATATGTTGTCTGACCACCATTAATGATTGAAAAATCTTTTAATTTCACTTCTTTACCATCTAATCTAAAAGAACTACAAATGATTGTAATACCATTATTTTTAAACCAAAAATCTTCTGGGTAATCTCTGATTGTATCCTCAATAGCTTTATCTATTCCGCCACCAGGAACATGATATCTTAAGTTTTTCGACAACACATTATTATTGTATTGCGCATATAAAGATTTTAAAGAAAAAGCAGATATATTAACAATTACAGCATCATCTCCATAATACAAGCAATTGCCTGCTTCATCAATTTTTAATTTTCCAGATTCAACCGTTGGTCTTCTAGATTCTAATTCCTTTATTGATTCAACAATATCATCAGCAAATTGTACAATAAGATCAATATTCTCCGTATCAGGAAAATAATCTTTAATCAACTTATTCAATCTATCTCTTCTAATTCTATTTTGCTTTGCACTAGTTATAAATACAAAATGAATTTTAGATTCTTCGCCAATTTCAGCATTTAATGTTAAAAATTGTGATTGCACGTCAACGTTAACATTTTCATAATGACCAGCCTTCATATCCTTATAAAAAGATAGCATTTTTGAAATCGCACTAAATGCATCCTCAAACTTAATATCTTGATAGAATTTTGATTGTCCAATAATCAAATCTGATGCCTCACTATTTGGATCACTCAAAAGAAAATCCACTCCACCATCAAATTTGCCGTCAACAATAATGTCATTAATATCTGTATCCGATAAAGTGAGCGCAGGATTTTTATAGTACATCGCTTTAACAGCAAGCGCTGAAAATGCAAAATCATCTGACTTGTTTTTCAAGCTTGGATATTCCTCTTTAATAGCGTGAATTTTATCTTTTATAATATTATAACTTTCTAATTTTTCTGACATATTAGCCACCATTTATAACCATTTCTTTTCTCATAATAACACAGTGGAATCTGCTCAACAAGATCTACAACAATAAATTGTCCTCCTTCCACAGTTTTTTTTCCATTAGAGCCCTTGCAGATTTTGCGAACATAAAAAAAGCGACATAACAACCGCATTGAGTTTAAAGAATAATAATGTTAATATATCCACATGAACTTAAATACATGGATAGAAGAAAAATTTAAACGCAACAAACTACACACTCGAAAAAACAGATAAAGGCATTAGTAACCACAACTATTTATTAACAATCAACGACAATAAATATATGGTACGCGTCCCAAAGAAGAATCATGAATCTCTTGGTTTGCAGCATGAATACGAAAAGGAAATTTTGCCACTTGTTTCTGATTTAGATGTACCTGTTATTTTTTTTCGATGAAAAAGCAGGTATCAAAGTAACAAATTATATTGAAGATGTAGAAACATTTGATGAATGTAAGGACAAAGACAAATTCGCAAGATGTGCAAATTTAATGAAATCTCTTCATACTAAAAAAGCTCCTTTGTTTATTTTCAACCCTTTTGGAAAGATTGAATTCTATAAATCTCAAATCAAAGAATGTATCGTATCTTTTCCAAATGAAGAAAACTTTTTAGAAGCTTTAAAAAAAGAATATAAACCAAACACACTATGCCATAACGACTTTGTGCAAGGAAATATTCTTTACAGTGATACAAAAGACTATTTGATTGACTATGAATATGCGGCTAAAAATGATTATCGCTTTGATATCGCCAGTTTCTTTTCAGAAAACAACATCCATTATATTGACCAAAGAGACCAATTCTATCAAACCTATTTTGATGGAGACATCGACCCAATGATTGATGTTCAAGTGCAGGCATTTGAAAGAATGGAAGACATCCTTTGGGGATATTGGGCAAATATGCTTTATGAACAAAGAGGCGAACAAATCTATTTTGACATCGCAAAAGACAAAGAAAAACATTACAGAGGCTAAATAGCCTCTGTTTTTTCATCTATATCCATAAATTCTTCTTCCAATAAAGAAACCGTTAAATACGTATCATCACCAATGATTTGTTTTGCCCCTTTATCATTACACAATTGTTTTGCCCTATCATAATACCTTTTTGGCAACAACATAGGATTACATAAAATACCATTATACTCACAAATCACAATATGCTTTCCATCTTGAATTGAAACCATTTCCCTTAACGTATCCAATTTTAAATATGGCATATCCGCAACCATCAGTATGCATGCATTATTTTGACAAGCGCCCACACCTAGAGCAATAGAATGACCTTGCCCATATTCAGGATGATCATTCATAACAACATGATAGCCTAATGACTCAGCCATTTCTTTGATCTCCATATATTGTGTGACTACTATCACATCTAAAAAAGCACTTGCCTTATCAAAAGTATATTCAATAAGTTTCTTACCATGAAATTCGTACAAAAGCTTATTTGAAACAAAGCGCCTGGAAAAACCAGACGCTAAGATAATCAAAGAAATATTATTCATCTTCTTTTCCTAATAAGACTTTTTCAGCAGTAATAGGCAAAGTACGAACCTGCACCCCTGTCGCATGTTTTATTGCACTAGCAATTGCACTTGTTGGCGTATTAATAACAACTTCACCAATGGATTTTGCACCAAAAGGACCATTGTCTTCATAGCTGCTTTCAAACTCAACACGAACACTAGGAACATCTACTCTTGTTGGCAACTTATACTGCAAGAAATTACGATTACGCATCTTGCCCTCATTTGAGTATGTGATATCCTCACTTAAAGCCATACCAATACCTTGTACAATACCACCTTCAGCTTGTACTCTGGCAAGATTTGGATTGATAACTGTACCACAATCAACAACAGATACATAATCATGAACTTTGATTTCACCCGTTAGCTTATCTACATCCACTTCGGCAATACCAACCATAAATGGAGGTGGACTAGTAGGCGACATGTGAGAGTCACTGGCAATCAATGCTTTTGCGATACCACCATTGAAACAAGTATCCGCAAAATCAGCCAAACTCATTTCATGCGTATGATCTAATGTATAGATTTTCTTACCATCAAATTCAATATCTTCTTTATCCACATTAAAGAATCCGGCTGCCGCTTCTAAAATAGAATTTCTTAACTTTTCACAAGCCTTTACTACAGCCATACCCGTTACATACGTTGTACTTGAAGCATAAGAACCCGTATCATAAGGTGCATGGTCTGTATCCAATGAACTAGTGACAACTTGATCTACATCACAATCCATACATTCCGCAACCATTTGAGCAAGAATCGTATCACATCCTGTACCCATATCTGTAGCACCGATACTTAATGTATAGAAACCATCATCCTGTAGTTTAATTTCAACAGAACCTACATCAAGACCCGAAATACCACTACCTTGCATAGATAAAGAAACACCTAAACCACGAACAAAATCACCCATATCACGTCTTAAAGGTTTATTCTTGTAGTCAATCATTTCCATCGCTTTTTCTAAACAACGATCCAACGCACACGCATTCAATTCTTCATTATAATATTGCGATAACACTTCATTTTCACGCGTCATATTTTTAAAACGGATTTCACAAGGATCCATATTCAATTCATCAGCCAATTCATTAATAATGGATTCAACCGCAAACTGACCTTGCGTAGCACCATACCCTCTATAAGCACCAGCACGCATTGTATTTGTATAAACTACATCATATGTAAAACGACTGGCTTTAACATGGTTATATAAAGGCAAAGATTTATGCCCTGCCAAACCAATTGTAGTTGGACCATGTTCTCCATAAGCGCCTTGATTTGATAATGTATATAAATCAATTGCTTCAATCGTACCATCTTTTTTAGCCCCAATACGAACATGCATCTTCATTTCATGTCTTGAGTTACTAGCCGCAAAAGTTTCTTCACGAGTATAAACAATCTTACTTGGCTTTTTAAGTTTCCATGTAACAAATGCCGTGAAGATTTCACAACAAGCCGTTTGTTTAGCGCCAAATCCGCCACCAATTCTTGGCTTGATTACATTGATTTTTGACTTTGGAATTTCTAAAGCATTACTTAAAATTCTTCGAACATGGAAAGGAATCTGTGTAGAACTTACACAATTTAAACGACCATATGTATCAATGTAACAATATGAACGCATAGTTTCCATCATTGCCTGGGCATTGGCCTTTGTATGATAATCTCTTTCTAAGACCACTTCGCAATCATTTAATACTGCATCCACATCACCAACAACACTTTCGCCACTGCTGACAATATTACGCTTTACATCATTACCAATCTCACAAAGACACTTATAATCGTCTTCCTCATGAACCACAATTGCATTATCAATAGACTTTTCAAAATCTAACAACGGTTCTAATACTTCATAATCTACTTTGATAGCTTTCAAAGCACGATCTACACAATCCTCATTAGCTCCCGCAACAATTGCGACTTCATCGCCTACATAACGAACTACATTTTCTAAGATTCTACGATCATATGGACTTGGTTCAGGATAAGATTGTCCTGCAAGAGTAAAACGAGAAGTTGGAACATCCTCATACGTATACACAGCTTCAATTCCAGGAATTCTTTTCGCAATGGAAGTATCAATACTTCTAATTTTTGCGTATGCATGTGGACTTCTTAAAAGCTTAACAATCAAACAATCCTTAGGTGCTAAATCATCACAATATACAGGTTGCCCTGTAACTAAAGCCATCGCATCCTTTTTGATGACACCTTTTCCTACACTATTCATGATTTTCACCTCGACTTAAATACGCCTTGATTGCACGCATCTGCGACATATATCCAGAGCAACGACATAAATTTCCAGCTAAATAAGCGCGAATTTCATCATCACTTGGATTCACTAATTCTTTTTCCATTGCCAAAACATTCATAATAAATCCAGGCGAACAGAAACCACATTGTTCAGCGCCTTGTTTCGCCATAAACATACCGAATTCACCCGCTTCTTTTTGAAGTCCTTCAAGCGTCGTAATTTCATGACCATCACATCGAACTGTCAATGTACTACAAGAAAGAATTGGTGTTCCATCTCTTAACACTGTACATAATCCACAGTTGGCGGTATCACAACCTCTTTTTACACTGTAACAACCATGATCTCTTAGCCAGTCAAGCAATAAAGTTTGTGGCTGTACATCATCCTGAATCAATTTTCCATTCACTTTAATTTTAACCAACATAAGACTCTACCTTTCTCAATAACTTCTGTGTTAATCCCTCAACAAGTTTTTCTCTATATTCCTTGCTTCCGCGCATATTGTCTGCACAATATACATCGAAATCAATATGATCTAAATCACAATTATAAACTTTCGCAATGGCTGGTCTTGCACCAAAACAGAAACGATAGTGATCTGCATATTTTGTACAAGATGCATTTAAAACACTTAAATCCGTAGCACTCCTTCTTACAGAAACAAAGGCACTAGGCAAATTTGTCTTCTTTACATAAATGTATTCCACAATATCCTTTTCATATGGAAGACTCACAAATTCTTCAAGTGAAATACGCCCATGTTTATGTGTTTGTACATCACACTCTAAACATAATAAGCTACAGATGACATCACTAAAACTAAAACGCGAATATATACTTCCTCCAACTGTTGCTAAGTTTCTTAATTGTACACCTACAATATCTTTTACAGCATCTCTAAACACATAACAAGTTGCCTCATTGAAAGCTTGATGCGTTTCTAATTGGCGCAAAGTCACCATAGCACCAATTTTGAATTCTGTATCATCTTCTTCAATTTGATCCAAACCTAATTTGCTTAAATCAATAGCGGTCGGAATCTGAATGTCTTCCATCTTCAACCAGATCATACCGCCTAGAATCATATTCTTTTTATTTTTCGTTAGTAGCGCATACGCCTCATCTAAAGATTCTGGCGATGCATAATTCATTATTCTTAACATAATGGATACGCTCTCTTTCTTTACTAAAATTTTAACACAAAAAGAAAGTGTTAAACACAATGTTTAACACCGATTTGTTAGTCTTTTTTACCAGGCAAAATTAAATTTAATACGGTTGCGATCACAAACGTCATAATAATTCCGTTTTGTGCAAAAATATTTCCAACCCAACTTGGTAATTGTGCTAGAACTGTAGGTACTTGTCCAATACCAATTCCAAGACCAATTGCCAAGGCAATAATCAAAGTGTTTCTTTCATTGAATTCAACACGCATCAATGATTGAATACCACTTACCAAAATACTCGCAAACATAATAACGGCAGCTCCACCAAGTACAGATTGAGGCATAACTGCAAATAAAGCACTTAATTTTGGGCAGAAACCGCAAAGAATCAAGAAGATAGCTCCTGTCATAATTGTAAAACGGTTAACAACCTTAGTCACTGAAACCAAACCAACATTTTGAGAGAATGAAGTATTTGGCAAAACTCCAAACAATGAGGCAACAACAGAACCTAAACCATCTGCCAAAACGCCGCCTTGTAATTCTTCAGAAGTTGCTTCACGATCTAAACCACCATTTGTGATACCAGAAACATCTCCGACTGTTTCAACTGTTGTCGCAATAAACATAATTCCCATCGCAATAATAGCCTCTAAATTAAATTCCATCTTCACTGGCATAAATGTTGGAAGTGCAATCCAAGAAGCTGTTTGAACTTGCGTAAAATCAACCATTCCTAACACAATAGCCAAGATATATCCGGCAATAATACCGATCAAAATCGAAGCATTATTCACAAAACCTTTAATTTGTTTTGCGATAATAATTACCAAAATAACAAATGTACCAACCAATAAATGTTTAGGATCCCCAAAATCAGCAGCACCACTACCTCCACCAAAATAATTGATACCAACAGGAAGTAATGATAAACCAATGGAAATGATAACTAAGCTAGTAACAACAGGTGGGAATAATTTTCTTAACGGTTTAATAAAGAAGCCTAAAACCATCTCAAATAAACCACCAATTAAGCTTGCTCCCATCAATGCACCATAACCATATAAAGCTCCCATGGCTTTGGCAGTTCCAATAAATCCAGAACTTGTACCCATAACGATTGGAAGCTTCGCACCAATTTTCCATACTGGATACAACTGAACTAAAGTAACAGCTCCCGCAATAAACATCGCATTTTGAATCAATGCAGATTTTAAATCTGGCGATAATCCAAGCATTCCTGCAATAATCAATAATGGCTGATATTTCCAAGAAACATCGCCAATACGTGTTGAATACCTAAAGGCAATGCCTCTTTTAAAGGTACAACACCATCAAGTTCATATATCGAACCTTTTTTCACATCTTCTTTTCTCATTCTTTTCCTCCGAAAATAAAAAAGTCTCGTACAAAAACGAGAATCAACGCGACACAATAAAAAAGTAGGTTGATTCATAGTCCCTGAATTTACGGTTTAGGGGTAGAAACATCGACACCGTATTAGTCGATATATACGAAACACGTTAGGATTATATCATTAATTAAACAAAAAAAATAGGACAAATCGTCCTATTTCCTCTGATCCAAAGATGATATTGTCTTAATGTAATCAAATTGATTATGTCTTGATTTGATATAATTACCTTCTCATAAATCTAGTGGGAGGTAATTTAAATGAGAAAGGTTGAATTAAGAATGAATGA
>ENA-OQAN01000583-OQAN01000583.1-human-gut-metagenome-genome-assembly--contig:-NODE-583-length-18846-cov-1.392382_pt1 | contig 18846 bp, 27 predicted proteins | sample MGYA00242735_ERZ504527 | MGnify/ENA primary metagenome ERZ504527 (study PRJEB26092, sample SAMD00036230) | human gut metagenome | host: Homo sapiens | study: EMG produced TPA metagenomics assembly of... | reverse complement strand
TGTCAGTTTTTCTTTTCGTTAGACTAAAATCCTGTTTTTCTTCTTGATATCCGGCAATCACTGTCTCTACACTTTCTTCCAGATCTTCCTGCATGGTCACTTTACTTCCGCGGCGTACCGCCCGAAGAGCCGCTTCATTGACAATATTGGCAAGCTCCGCTCCGGAAGCCCCTGCAGCCGTTCTTGCAACTGCTGCAAAATCCACATTATCAGAAAGCCGGATTTTCTTTCCATGGACTCTTAAGATTTCTTCCCTTCCTTTTAAATCCGGGAGTTCTACCGGAATCCTGCGGTCAAACCGTCCCGGACGCAGCAGCGCCGGATCCAGTGAATCAGGCTGGTTGGTCGCCGCCAGGATCACAACGCCTTTCGTGCCGTCAAATCCATCCATCTCTGTCAAAAGCTGATTCAGTGTCTGCTCTCTTTCATCATTTCCGCCGATATTTCCATTTCGCTTCTTCCCGATGGCATCAATCTCATCAATAAACACGATACATGGTGCCTTCTCATTCGCCTGTTGGAATAAGTCCCGCACTTTCGCAGCCCCCATACCAACAAACATCTCCACAAATTCCGAACCGGAAATCGAAAAGAACGGAACATTGGCTTCTCCCGCTACCGCTTTTGCAAGCAGAGTCTTACCGGTTCCCGGAGGTCCACAAGCAGAGCGCCTTTTGGCATAGCTGCTCCCATCTCCCGATATTTATCCGGATCATGAAGATAATCCACGATCTCACTTAGCAGCTCCTTTGCCTCATCCTCTCCTGCCACATCGGAAACTTAATCCCGTTGCTGGATTTGACGTAAATTTTTGCGTTGCTCTTTCCACCTCCGAACATCATAGAATTCATCGGATTTGCTCCGCCGTTCATCTTCGACATCATCTTCTTGGATAACCATCTGCCAAGCATGATAAAAATCGCGATCGGCAGAATGTAACTCAGTAAAAAGTACAGGATTGGAGACATCTCTTCTGTAATCTTAGAAGAAAAGTCTGCCCCGGAATCATATAGTCTGTCTACCAGACCCGGATCATCCATAACACCGGTCTTATACATCTTCTCTTCACTCTTATCCGTAAAGATGATCTCCCCGCTGTCAATGTTGACCTTTCCAATTTCCTTGTTCTCTGTCATTTTCATGAATGTATTATAGTCACTTCTTTTACAGAATGCTTCAGTACATTCGGGAATACCAGACTGTTCAGCAAAACCATAATTGTTGCTACGATCAGACAGTAATATAAAAATGGCTTCTTTGGTGATTTTACTTCCTGCATATCATTCTCCTTCCCCGCCACATATGTAACTTAAGTTAGAATGTAGTATAGTCGAGCTGTTTTCAGAAGTCAAGCAAGAAACCCGTACCTTTCTGAAATTTCATTTTTATTTTATGTTTCTTTTATTTTTACGTAGTATTCCCTCTCTTAACGCGCGTTTTTCCTTATTTTATCCACATATAAAACAAGCAGCTGCATCACCCTTCTGATGCAGCTGCTTGTTCGACTATTTCCAGCAGTCTGTATTTTTAATTCCTACATTCTCTGCTTTAAATACCGGATTTTTTTCCGGCCTTTTTCTGTGTTTCGTAATCTTTCAATACTTTCAGAGCAATGTTGCCCAAAAGCAGAATTGCGATAATGTTGACGATTGCCATACATCCCATCGTAATATCTGCCAGATCCATACCAGTGAGAAATCTGCCTGTGCGCCTAAAGAATACTGCCAAAAGGCATGTACAGCGGAACACGAACAGTAAAACCTTATTATTCTTGATAAACAAAATATTGGATTCTGCATAATAATAGTTACCGATCAGACTGCTGAATGCAAACGCAAAAATGGATGCCGTGATAAAGTGGATTCCCCATGTTCCCACATTTGCAGAAATCGCTTTCTGCACAAACGGAATTCCATCCAGAACGCCCGCCTCTCCCTGAACACCGGAAAGAAGCAGCATCATTGCAGTTGCCGAGCAGATCAAAAGCGTGTCGATAAATACAGAAATTACCTGTACCATCCCCTGTTTTGCCGGATGGCTTACAGATGCACTTGCTGCAGCATTCGGCGCGCTTCCCATACCTGCCTCGTTGGAGAACAGACCTCTCTTGATTCCGATCACAACTGCGCTTCCAGCCAGGCCGCCCATAATCGCCTGAACATCAAATGCTTCTGATAAGATCATTGCCAGTACGCCCGGAAGCTGCGGAAGATGTGTCACGATCGTAAAAAGTCCGATCAGAAGATATGCACCTGCCATGATCGGCACCATTACAGACGTAATAAATCCGATACGATGCACGCCTCCGAAAATGATCAGACCGGTTCCGACTGCCAGAATCAAACCTACAATCATCGGATAACTGCTCTCACTGTATCCCGGAATATAATATTCCAGAGCAGAAGACATATTATAAGACTGCAGACCATTGAATCCATAAGCAAAACAAATAATCAGAAGCACGGAAAAAAGCACTCCCATCCAACGTTTTCCAAGCGCCTTCTCCATATAGTAGGAAGGACCGCCACGGAAGTCTTTTCCATCCTTTGTCTTATATACCTGTGCCAGTGTACTTTCGATAAATGCAGAAGCACCTCCGATTACAGCCATCACCCACATCCAGAAGACCGCTCCCGGTCCGCCTGCCGCGATAGCAGTCGCGATTCCTGCGATATTTCCTGTTCCGACACGGGATGCTGTGGAAATCATAAGCGCCTGAAAAGATGAGACCTGTTTCTTCCCATCTTCCACCTCCGCTTTTCCGTAAGAATCCGAAATCCTTCTTTCATCAGACGCACCTGTGCAAACCGTGAACGGATTGAAAAGTAAAGTCCGGTTCCCAACAACAGAAACAACAGCAGGTACGTATACATCAGATCATTGATCTGCCCTAAGATGTCATTTAACATATATTTCCTCCTTTTCTTCTATTTCGCTGTCACATTTGAACATGCGTAATGTCGATAGTATACCAGAAAATCCACACTTGGGCAATATCCTATCAAATAACTACACTAATTCAACAGCTTTCCCCGGAACTTATTCCATATATGAACCTGAACATATTCATAAGCCCGGTCATAAATCCAGACTCCCACCTGTCCTGCTGCCAGAACAGCCAGAAGCAGTCCACCGGAGAAGTTCTTTCATGAAAAGAAGTTCCTGAAATATCAGAACCATTGGAATATACATCAAATTAAACACCACATATTTCATCACCCAGAAAATCCAGGATTTCTGCATCTTTTCACTGCTTTTACCCAAAAATCGCCAGCTGCCTTCCGCTGCCAGGATGTAAAATCCCATAGCGGCAAATGAAATTACATAAAACTTGTTCGGTGTGACCAAAAATCCGAGCAGGATATCTGCCAGATAAAAAGCCACTCCCGCTTTCATCCCGAATTCACGGATGATGATCCCCACAAAATAGGAAGCTGCCGCCAGTAAAAACAGCGTATTGGTCTCGATCACACTTCCCAGTGCCATACAGACAACAGAAAGTGCCAGAAGCAGTCCGCTAAATGCGGTCATTCTCGCTTTTACATGCATGAACAAAGATCTCCTCCCATACATTCACACAGCGTATCTGCACACCAGAGATCACAGCACATGTTCCCCGTTCCACAGCTCTGTCCGCCGGCTCCATATCCGCCTCCGTATGGATTGCTCTGATATCTTCTGCTGTTCCAGTCCAGCTGGTTCAACAACTGACGATACTGTACATTATTCGGTTCCATATTGACTGCCTGTGCCGCATGCTCTCTTGCAAGTACGTTATTTCCGATTCCTGCATTGGCAAACCCGCTGGCATAATACCACATCGCATTGCGGTTCGGCATCCGGTCAAGAAGATTTAGCGCTTCCCTGTAGTTTCTGCTGTTGATATAATTGAACACTGCCTGCATCTCTGCGTCCTGTGGTCCGTTGTATGTGTTATTGTAAGAATTCCCGCCATAGGAGGAATTTCCGTAGGAATATCCTCCTCCTGCTCTCTCTGGCGCATGATCTCATCATATGCTTCCTGCACTTCTTTGAATTTTTTCTTCCGCCAGATCTGCAAGCGGATTGTTCACATTTGCATCCGGATGATACTTTCTTGTCAGCTCCCGGTATGCTTTTTTTATCTCATCATCTGATGCATTCTGAGGAACTCCCAGCACGTCATAAGGATTCTTGCTCATTCTTTTTATTTCCTTCCTCTAATCTTTTTCTTCTGAATTTTATTATAACGATTCCAGACTCCATCATACAGGATATTTCTTAAAATGTCCACATCCAAAAGGCATGGCAGCTTCTCAAACTCGGCGCTGCACTCTGCGATCATCATACAGAGGATCTGCCGGATCTGTTCTTCATAATCTGCTCTTTCATGCAGACTTTTCAGTGGATTGTAACACTGCTTACGAAGATCCTCTTCCAGATCTTCATAAGCATCCATAATGTAAATATATTTTCCCAGGAAAAATCCCATGCGCCGCAGTGTCTCTTCCCACATATCTTCCTTATATACAAACAGATCTGCCATCAGTCTTCCAAAGCAGCCTGCTGATCGGTCGATCTCCTGACTGTTCTCTTTTTCACAGTCTGAGAGTTCCTGCAAAGACTCCCTGATTGCTTTACTCTGCCTTGGATATTGCTCCGCAATCTTTTCTGCCTTTTTCTTGAGCAGTCCGCCCCCTAACAGACCGCTTACTTTCTTCTCATCTGCCAGTCATCTTTCATATGGTAATATGCAAGCAGAACGTTCATATCTGCTGCATACTGTGTAATCTCATTCTCGATCATCGCCTGCTTCTTCACCGGATGCACTTTACATCTGTGCTGATTCATCCGGTTTTTTGCCTCATACAAGGATGCCAGCAGAATAATCGCAAATGTCATATCATAAGTCAGCGTCATCTGTCCCATCGTCCCGTAATCCTCTTTTAATTTCCGGCAGAGTCCGCAATAATATGCCTTATATTTTCGCAGATCTTTCATCTTCAGCTCCGGTTCGCAGATCGTCACATAGCCAAACATGATTCACCTCTTCTTTCATAACATTTCCAAATACATGATGCTATCTATTATACTCATTTCCTGCAAAAATGTACAGAAAAACAGACAGACACTTCAAAAAAGCATCTGCCTGTCCTTCTTACAGTCGTTTTATAACATTTCTGCACGCAGTTCTTCTGCACTCTTCGGACTTAAATATGCCGGAGCAATGTCAAATACCGTCTTGCATCCTGTCTGTCCTTCTTTATGCAGCGATATGCTGCTCTTGCATATGCCAGAATTACAGAAGAAGTAAATTCCGGATTGGAATCCAGTTTCAGACTGTATTCGATCAGATGTTTGTTTTCTTTTTCCCAGCCTGTCACACCACTTCTGAGTACAAATCCTCCGTGCGGGATTCCACTGTGATTTGCTTTTAATTCTTCCTCGCTGATAAAATGTACCGTTGTGTCATAATCTGCAAAGTAGTTCGGCATTGTCTTGATTTCCTCTTCCACTCTTGCAGCATCTGCGCCTTCCTCCAGCACAACAAAGCACTCTCTTGTGTGTTTCTGGCGTGTAGTCAGCTCCGGATTTTCACCGTTTCTTACTGCTTCCAGTGCAGACTCTACCGGAATTGTATACTGTTTTGCGTCTTTTACACCTGCGATCCGACGCACTGCGTCAGAATGTCCCTGGCTGACACCTTTTCCCCAGAACGTATAGTCTTTCCCTTCCGGAAGTACTACATTTGCATACAGTCTGTTCAATGAGAACATTCCCGGATCCCAGCCCACAGAGATAATTCCGATGTGTCCGCCTTTTTTTTGCAGCTGCGTCTACGTTTGCAAAGTGCTCCGGAATCTTTGCATGAGTATCAAAACTGTCTACTACATTGAACATCTTCGCATATTCCGGTGTCTGTACAGGAAGATCTGTCGCACTTCCTCCACACAGGATCATCACATCGATCTTATCTTTCCAGTCAGCAGCATCTGCAATGTTGCACACTGCTGCTGTCTCTGTCAATATTGTCACGTCTTCCGGATTTCTGCGGGTAAATACAGCCACCAGTTCCATATCCGGATTCTGTCTGATCGCGCATTCCACTCCGCGTCCCAGATTTCCATATCCTAAAATACCAATTCTAATACTCATCTTTTTTCTCCTTTGCACTTTGTATTTTGTTACTTATTATAATCTCCATGTTCTATTTTTCAAGTTTTTATTTTTGATTTTTTGTATTTTTTTCAAATCCCATTTTTATGCTTTCTCATCATAGGATTCCAGAAAATGATGTTTGACTCCGTTTTCCTTGTATGCAATTACCGTACTCAAATTGACATTTTCCACACTCTTAAAAATATTTCCCTCTACATACGGGTTCGTTTCTTTCAGTTTTGCGATCAGGTGCTTGATTTCCATCCGTTTGGATGCACTGCTTCCATCCACACTGCAGGTACTGCATGTCTCGGTAAACCGGCAGGCGCACTGCAGAAAATGCAGATGATTGTAATCTCTCCAATGCTTGATATCATCTTCCCTTACCAGATACAGCGGACGAATCAGCTCCATCCCCTCAAAATTCGTGCTGTGCAGCTTCGGCATCATGGTCTGTACCTGCGCACCATACAACATTCCCATCAGGATTGTCTCAATCACATCATCATAGTGGTGTCCAAGTGCGATCTTGTTGCATCCAAGTTCTTTTGCCTTACTGTAGAGATGCCCTCTTCGCATTCTGGCACATAAATAACACGGAGATTTTTCCACATCAAACACCGCATCAAAAATATCAGACTCAAAAATTTTGATCGGAATCCCCATCATTTTTGCATTCTGTTCAATCAGTTTCCGGTTCAGTTCACTGTATCCCGGATCCATCACCAGATATTCCACCTCAAACGGAAACTTGTTGTGCTTTTTTAATTCCTGAAACAGCTTTGCCATCAGCATCGAATCTTTTCCACCGGAAATACAGACTGCAATCCTGTCCCCCTCCTGCACCAGCTCATATTCGAACTGCCTTGGCAAATCGCGAGAACAGTCTTTTGTGAAATTTTGCGGATACTTTTCTCAATCTCTTCTGCCCGCAAAAGTTCTTCACCTGATTCTTCCTCTTCCTTCTTCTGCTCAGCTTCCATCCGCTCTAACAACCACCTCGTATATCCGCCTTCCAGACTGACTGCATCATATCCTTTCTCCCGGAGCACTTCTGCACATTCTTCACTTAATGCCCCTCGCGTACAGTAAAGCACCAGCTTCTTTTCCTTATCCGCCGCATCCAGATTCTGCTCGATTGTTTCTGTCGGAAGCCACTCTGCCCCCGGAATCATTCCGTATGACATGGAAGCTTCATCCCGAATATCGATCAGGCGATAAGACTGCTCCGGCATGGATAAGAGCTCTTTATATTGTATATCCCACTCTTCCATCTTTTTCAAATGTATCCTTTCTATATTCCTACCATAGAAATAAGTTTAATACCTTTTTTTATTATACGGGTATTCTAAACAGTTGACAAGTAGCAGTTTTGTATAATCCTTTTCTGTATTATCAGAAGCTTAATACTGTTTCACTTATATCTGTGCTATAATATCAGTATAGTTGTGGATTTTTATTTTTCCACCGTACATTTAAAATATCATATATGAGAGGAGAATCAACATGACATTGAGAGAAAAATATGGAGAATGGGGAATTATTTTAGGCGCTACTGAAGGTGTCGGAAAAGCATTTTGTGAAAGGCTTGCCAAAGAAGGTATGAATGTCGTAATGGTCGGACGCCGTGAAGAAAAATTAAAAGAGCTCGGTGAGGAACTAAAAAACACTTATGAGATTGATTATAAAGTCGTAAAAGCAGACTTTTCGCTGCCAGATGCTACTGACAAAATTTTTTGCTGCAACAGAAAATCTGGATATGGGATTTATGGCCTATGTACCTGCTTACACTCTTTTGGCAAAATCCAGGATACACCTTGGGAAAAGCATGAGGCAATGATCAACGTAAACGTTGTTACATTTATGAAATGCTTCTATCACTATATGAAAATCTTTGCTGCACAGGATCGCGGTGCTGTCATCAACGTATCTTCTATGACTGGAATTTCCAGTTCACCATGGAATGGCCAATATGGTGCAGGAAAGGCATTCATTTTAAAAATGACAGAGGCTGTTGCCTGTGAAACGGAAAAGACCAATGTTGATGTGGAAGTCATCACTTTGGGAACTACTCTGACACCAAGTCTTTTAAGCAACCTGCCTGGCGGACCACAGGGGGAAGCTGTTATGAAGACTGCTCAAACACCGGAAGAAGTTGTGGACGAAGCTTTTGAAAAATTAGGAAAAGAACTGTCTGTCATTTCCGGAGAGCGTAATAAAGCCAGCGTCCATGACTGGAAAGCGAATCATACAGAAGATGACTATATCCGCTATATGGGATCTTTCTATCAAGAATAATTATTGAAGTAATTAAATGAAAAATCAGAAAGCCATAAAAGTATTGTTTTTCAGTACTTTTATGGCTTTATCACGCATCTTTATACTAAAAAACCGTAAAGCCACATTTTATGTAACTTTACGGTTCTTTTCCAAAAGTCGGAGTGACGTGATTCGAACACGCGACCTCTACGTCCCGAACGTAGCGCTCTACCAAGCTGAGCCACACTCCGATATAAGATAAGAAATTCTTATCTTATAACCTACGGATAGAGGACTCGAACCTCTACTAACAGAGTCAGAGTCTGCTGTGCTGCCATTACACCAATCCGCATCACCTCATGTTTCGTCTCTGTCAGACGCAACATAGTTATTATATCCACATGTATAAAAAAGTCAATACCTTTTTTATATTTTTTGTTTTTTATTTAATAAAGGTGATTGAGTGTGAACAGTAACGAATAGGGCCGACCATCACGCCGGCCCATTCTTTAAGAATTTTTTACATGCCTTAATTGCTCATTGAGCATATTTAACATTTCAGGTGTAATTGCTGGTCCGATCATTTTCGCAAGCTCTACGAATGTCAACGAACGAATTGAATTCTGCACACTCTCAGTCAGTAACGCTTTACCACCTTCTCCAAACGAGATAAACAACCCATTCAGAATTTCATTGCCTTTCTCTGTATCCAGTATTGTCCCTATCTCATCATATACAGACAGAAAGCCCTGTGTTGCTTCAAGCTTCTTTTTTTCTCCATACTCATCCAGGAACCAGTTGACTCCGTCATTTTCGCCGGACTCCAGAATATACTCTGCCTCCAATCCATCTGTATGAGTAAAAGCGGCCTCGTCTTCGCAAACCTTCTCATCTCCGCAATAACCATAAATTGTAATTTGGTGATTTTGAGTTAATTTAATACCTTCAAACAGGAAACAATATGTCCCTTTTTGTTCTTGGATCCGTTTTCCATCCATCCAAAGTTCCGCCTTTTCGATTCCTGTGGCGTATACTTTTATTGTTGTAGTGTCTCCCGGTCTTTTTTGAAAACGCTTTGAACAGATGTGCACAAACGGTTTTTCTGTCCAATATGCTTTATAAAGATAAAATGCATCCTTTTTAATTTTCCGATCATATGTAACCAGACCTTTTGTATTACGCCCTTGTGTGCCACCTTCTTTTCTCTTATCTGCCGCAAAATCGAACATATTCCACACAAAGCTGCACCAGAGATACGGTCGTTCCTGTATTGCCTGAAGCATTTTTTCGTGATAATAAGACTGGTACTCTTCCGTATAATCCTGACGTTTCGGAGCATCCGAATGATATTGAACATTGGTATCTGCGCCATATTCCGAAATTCCCATGCACATATCAGAATTTTCTTTATGGAGAGAGTCCATCCACGCTCCGCAGTCCTCTACTTTTCCTGCATACCATCCCATATAAACATTATAGGCCGATAAATCTGTAATCTTGTTCTGTTCACTTTGGCTCTCCACAGTTGTCAGATTTGCAAGCACTGTTTTTCGGGACGGGTCCAGCTTGTGGCATAATTTCTGCAGAATCCTCTGATTTTCCACAAGTTCATCAGACTCTTCCCCCATCGTGATTTCATTACTGATCCCCAAAAGCAATACTTGGATGATTATAATTCTGCATAATCAATTCCCGCACCTGTCGTACAGTATCCTCTTTTGCTTCTTTCGTATTTATAAAACGAGAAATAAATGGAATTTCCGCCCAAACTACCATACCTAACTCATCACAAAAATCATAAAAACTCTGTGCATGCTGATAATGTGCCAGTCTTACTGCTGTAGCTCCTATTTCATGAATCAACATCGCATCTTCTCTTTGATCTTCCTCGCTGATTGCCCATCCTTTCCTTGTCGGTCCTGATGTCTGGAAACTCCGCGCAAAGGATAACTCTCCTGATTCAGGAAGAATCCTGTTTCAGCATCCACATAAAATTCCCGAATACCAAATCGTACTTACCTCATCACCGGAACCTTCCATGATCATTTTCGCTGTATATAAATAGGGATCTTTTTTCCCATTCCATACTCTTGGATTATCTATGAAAAACACTTTTTCAGGTTTCTCTGTATTTGCTTCCAGGATAATCTCCCCTTCTCCATTCCGTATCTGCACCTTATATGCTTCACTTTGCCCGCCTGACTACCTTTCCCTGCACCAGACTTCTGCTTTTCCATCTTCGTTTAGGTGTGAAGTCACATAAATCCCGGGACCTCCATATTCTTCCAATTCAAAATGCCGTTCAGGTACAACCAGTAAATTTACACCTCGATACAAACCACCGAAAAAGGTAAAGTCCGCAAATTGCGGATATGTATCCTGACTTTCCGAATTATCTACTGCAATTGCAAGAATATTCTCCTTTTCTTCCAATCTTTCCGTCAAACGAATCCGAAACAGCGAAAATCCTCCGATATGATGCCCGATCTCTGCTCCATTGAGATACACATGTGCAGTCTGACTTGCAGCCGGAACCTCCAAATAAATTTCATCGCCCTGAGGACGCTCCAGTTTTCGAACATACCAGCATTCTCTTCTGTCATAATAATCGTCCCCATCTGCCCGTCTTCTGCATTCCACGTATGAGGCAGTGTTATCTCCTGCATTGCCGAAAAATCGGGTGCTGTCAGATTTGGTCTTTCTTTTGTAAAAAACCAATTTTCATTAATTTCTATTTTTCGTCTCATTCTTCGTCTCCTGTTTCACCAATCAATTCCACATTGGAACGTCCCAGTTTCTTTTCCAGCTCTAATGTCTTGTTTTTATCCAGCGGATACACAAACCGCAAACAAATGTATTGGGCAGCAACACAAACTGCATATACCAGACCGATCAGAATCAATACATTTCTTGCCACATCTACACTCTGCTGTGCCCCCAGGTTCTCATCATATCCTGTTAAGATCAACAAGAACGAAACAATCGATACTCCCACTCCCTGAGCCAGTTTTCTTCCCAGAGAATACGTTGCATATATAGTTCCCTCTTCTCATTTTCCTGTCTGTAATTCTTGATAATCCACACTGTCCGCCACAAGTGCCCACACAAACAGTCGAGAAAAAAAAATCAGGAAAACTGTTTATGAAGTACTGCTAAGATAATATAAATCATCATTCCCGTATTGTCAGGTGTTATCGGAAGAAATACAATTCCTGCTGCCGCCAAAATTCCAATCAGCATTGGGGCTGCTGCAGCTTCACGTTTTCCGAAGCGCTGTACTGTCGGTTTTACCAGTGGTATTACAATTAAAGATGGAATCATTGTTGGCAAGCCCCAGAATACCGGATAATTTTGCATTTTTAAAATAACTCTGAAATACAATCTGGTTCGCGCTGGAAAGCCCTATCTGCATGATGATCAGCGCAATGGATGCAATCGTAATCGCTACAACTGCTTTATTTTTCAAAAAAGCGCTTAATGACTCGAAATAATTAAATTTTCACTTTTTCCTGAGGTTCATGGGAGACAGCCACTCTCTCCACAGTCCCTTTGATCAGAATCTGAAATGCCGCAAAACCAATGATTCCAAGCACTAACGCCACAATAAACATTCTGCTTCCGATCAGATTGTTATCCTTATCGTAACATAATAACGGTAAAGTAATCAAAACAACAATATTCGCGATCATTGATCCGATTCCGCGGTAAGTTGACAACTGTGCTCTCTCTGTCGGATCTGTAGTAATAGCTGCATTCATTGCTCCATAAGGTACATTGACAACAGTATATGCATATCCCAGATCAGGTATCCCACAACACATACCAGTACCTTAATCGGATAAGGTGCACTTGGGATCGGCAGAAAACATAACGCTCCTGAAAATAACAGTACAAAAGATCCATAATAAATATAAGTTTTAAATTTTCCTCTTTTTCCCGGTTTCAACGCATCCATTAATGCTCCCATGATCGGATCATTAATCGCATCCCAGATTTTCAAAAGCAAAATAATGATTCCCCATGTTCCTAAATCCAGCCCAATATACTGTGTATAAAACAGCATCAAATAGCTGTTCAGCGCAAAACTCATATTGCACCCTAAATCTCCCATTGCATATGACCATTTATCCTTCGCTCCAAACGGTCTTTGTCTGTTGACTTTGTTCATTTTCATCTTCCTCCTAATCGTATTTAAACATTGGTTTTCTTTTTCAGCCTGAATTTCTTCTCCTTTCTTATAATTTCTGTTATGTTCGGCTCTCCTGACATTTCATACATCTCCATATTAGTCACAACCATCGGTATCTCACAGTTATAGCCTTGCGCTTCTATCTCTTTTTTATCGAACTCAGCTAAAATCTGGCCTGCTTTCACTTCATCCTTCTCTTTCACATGCACAGTAAAATATTTTCCATTCAGAGCCACCGTATTATTTCCCATATGGATCAAAATCTCGCTTCCGTCTGTGCTTTCTATCCCAATTGCATGTTTCGTCGGAAACACGGTTTGTATAATCCCATCACACGGTGCATAGACTTTTCCATCATCAGAATGTAACAGTACACCATCTCCTAATGCCTTGCTTGCAAACACTGTATCCTCAGCATTCTCCAATTGTTCCACAGATCCATTGACCGGCATCACAATTATTTCTTCACTTTCCACGGCTTTTTCTTGTCTGTATAACAGCATCTCTATCAACCATGTAAATCCAAACGGCAATACTGCCATCAGCAATACTCCCACCAGCTTTACATCTCCTGTTTGAAAAAATCCAAAAAGACCCGTTATTCCCCATTCCTGCATATGCATGCATTGAAATTCCAAAAATCCTGCTGTCGCACCCCCAAGCGCGCCTCCGGCACAACACAGTTGCAAACCGCTTTTTATCAGGTTTGATCAGTGCATACATCGCCGGTTCTGTTGCTCCCATGATCGCAGAAACTGCACCCGCTTTGGCTGTCTGTTTTTCTCCACTATTTCTGGATCTCATAAATACCGCAAATGCAACTCCGCTGACAGCAAAGGATGCACTATAAGAAAGTGCTAACAATGGACTGCTGTTTCCTGCAAGAACATCGGCAAATGCCAATACGGTAATAATTCCATGTATCCCGACAGATACCAGAACCTGCCACAATCCACCTATCAAAACTCCCATCAAAACAGGCGAGAATCCACACAATGCCATAATTCCTCTGTGAAGCCATTCTGCCATCCAGTTTCCAAACGGACCTGCCACCAGAATGCCGAATGGAAATGCCACCAAAAGCGTCAAAAGCGGAATCACAAGATTTTTCCTTGTTTCCGACATCCGTTTTTCCAGGAAACGATAAATCAGTGACGCAATTAATACCGAAATATAATTGGTAAAAAGTCGATGTATAGTGGACTGTATTGTTCATTCCCAATATACTGATCTCAAGTCCCTGTATTTTGGGATAACACATGGCCGCTGCCAGCCACACACCAACAAAAGGTTCGATTTTACAATATTTTGCCAGATTATACCCCAACACCAAAGGCAGAAAATATAAAAGGCCATCTCCCAATGCATACATTACCGTATAAACAGTTGTATCTGCTGATAATCCCAGCATAACACATACAGCAAGTATTCCTTTGATCATTCCACTTGCTCCGAGCAGATACAGCGTAGGGCCAATTCCCGCCATCACGGTCAGAAGTGCTGATTTCCAACCCGCTTTTTTTCTCCGGTCTTTTCATCAAGTATTCTCTTTTGCAGTTATCCAGCTCCGCCTGGATGCATACTTCTTTGTATACTTCCCCTACATGCTGCCCGATAAACTACCATATATTCACTCAACGCCTGGACTACTGTAATCACACCATCTGTTGCTTCCAGCCCCTTTGTATCTGCCTTTTCAACATCTTTCAATTGAAATCTGAGACGTGTCACACAATGTCTCAAACTGATAATATTTTCCTTTCCTCCTACTTTTTTCACAATTTCCTGTGCCAGTTTTTCATATTTCCGCCTCATTTTCGTTCTTTTTTCCTTTCATTCCTTTTTCTGTTACCCGTTCAATGTGAATTGTCAAATATAACTTTTCTTCCCCGGAAAGACCACAGTGATATTCTTCCTGTATAAACTTTGCAATTCGCTCTACACACTGGTACGATTGATCATATTTATCTCTGACCATGGTAAACAGTTCACTTTCTTCCTCATCATATGTCGTTTTTGTCACCAGCCTCTGTGCCAGAAATTTTAAATGTGTTACAAAGCGGTAATAATATACTGACTCATTTTCAAATTCCATGCGATAATATCTTTTGACAATCGTCTCAATTTCTCCGATAAGCTTTGTAATTTCCAACACTTTTGTCATATCACTTCCATCTGCAGATGCATTGACGATATGAAGCGCTATAAAAGCTGCCTCATCCTGCAACAAAGATACATTCAATTTTTTCTGAATCATTCCCAATGCTTTTTCACCCAGATGAAATTCTTCCGGGTAAAACCGCTGAATATCCCACATCATGGCATTTCTCACCTGTATCCCTTTTTCGCTCCTCTGGACTGCCATATAAATGTGGTCTATAAGAGAAATATAAAGTGTGTCGCTGATTTTCTTTCCAAGCTCCAGTTTTATCATCCCTACAACATCATCTGCAACCTTAAAATATTCCACCGGAATCTCTTCCCATAATTCCTGAAAATATTCTAATTCTTTTCTCCCGCGAAGAGTAAACACCTTATTGATTGCGGAAACATCTACAAACTCACCAACTTTTTTCTTAAACGCAATTCCTTTTCCACACACGATTTCTTCTTGTCCCTTTTTATTTTTCACAATTACAACATTGTTGTTTAAAATCCTTTGAATTATCACGACTCTCGCCCACTCCTAAAACACCATTACTTACATACAGACAAAAAAAGACCTATTTACCCCGTTGTACAAGAAATCTGCTCTCATAGCAACAATGTAAATAGGTCTAGCTTGTAAAACAATTACCACCCTAAGTTTTAAATCATTATACCATATTTTCACAAAATATCAACATGTAAACAAAATATATATCCGCATTTTCGCCAACACTTCTTTGTTTTTCTATTTTTTACAAGAAATGTTGCACAAATTCATATTTTTCTTCTCCATCTGTCTCCAGAATCATGTAACTGCTCTTTCTTCCTTCCTGCCTCGGAAAAGACAGACTTCCCGGATTTAACACAGTAATCCCGTCTCTTTCTTCAAAATACGGGCGATGGGTGTGACCGAACATAATAATGTCCGCATTTCTTGCAGCCCCTTCCTCCCGAATCTGCTCTGTCTCCATTGAAACATAATAACTGTGTCCATGAGTAATAAACACTTTCTTCTTTCCGATCCAGAACTCTTCTTCCGCCGGAAGATAGGAGAAAAAGTCATTATTTCCTCTTATCATATGTTTTTCACATTCTACAACAGCCTCAATATAATCTTCTCCGCCTTCTACATCTCCCAGATGGATAAACATGTCGATCTCTCCGGCCTCTTTCAGCGCCCTGTCAAGACTTGTATGTCTTCCATGAGTATCACTGACGATCAATACTCTCATAAAATACGCCCTCTATTCTTCTCTCTCTTTTACTTCCATAATCGCACGCATGGCACGAAGTGCACGTCCCTGTGACTGTAGTTCATTTTTCTGTACCGGGTCCATCTCTGCTGTTGTGCAGCCATACTCTGGAACATAGAAAATCGGATCGTATCCGAATCCATGTTCTCCTGCAATCTCATATCCGATCATTCCTTCGATCGTACCACGAACAGTTTCTACTGTACCATCCGGAAATGCCGCCGCAATGGCACAGACAAACCTTGCGGTACGCTTTTCATCCGGCACTCCTTTAAGCCTGTCCAGAAGCATCTGATTCTTGATATCATAGGAAGTATCAACTCCCGCATATCTGGCCGAATAAATTCCCGGCTCCTTATTCAGATAATCAATCTCAAGCCCGGAATCATCTGCCAGAATAATATCATCCGGCAAGTACTTTGCGATTGCCTTCGCCTTAATCTGTGCGTTTTCCTCAAATGTGGTTCCATCCTCTACGATATCAATATCAATTCCAGCTTCTTTCATAGATAGATCGGCATTCCCAGATCAGCAGGATCATATGGATCTCTTTCATCTTATTCTGATTTCCGGTTGCAAAAATAATTCTCTTTTCCATCTGTTATTCCTCTATTTCTTTGCTTTTGGCGGTCTCGGTCCCATAAACTGGTAAAAATATGTCTTCAGCATTCCATTGTAGATTTTTCTGTTTTTGTCTGCTTTTCTTCCAAAATAGCGCTCTGCATCTTCATAGCTTGTGATCATATACGCTGACCATGAATCCAGAGTACGGAAACTTTCTCCAAAATCAGAGTATAACTTCGGAAGTTCCTTTTTCTCCTCAAGACGCTCTCCATACGGCGGATTTGTGATGATAAAACCGTATTTCTTCGGATGGCGCAGATCCTGCACGGCTCTCTGCTGAAAATGGATCATATGATCCACGCCTGCATCTTCTGCATTCTTTCTCGCCGCTCTTACCACGTCCGGATCAATATCATATCCCTGGATGTCTACTTCCACGTCGTCCTGTATCAGTCATTCGCCTCATTGACAGCGTCATACCATTCTTTCTTTGGAATCAGATTGGTCCATTCCTCGGCAGTAAAAGAACGATTCATACCCGGCGCAATGTTTGCTGCCATCATCGCCGCTTCAATCGGAAATGTTCCGCTTCCACAGAACGGATCCACCAGGATACGATCTTTCTTCCATGCGTCAGCATGATCAGTGCCGCCGCCAGTGTCTCTGTGATCGGCGTCTTTGCTTGACAGCTGCCGGTATCCTCTCTTATGAAGTGAAACCCCGGATGTATCAATCCCTACCGTGACAATATCTTTCATAAGAAACACTCTCACCGGGTAGGATGCTCCACTTTCCTCAAACCAGGAAATATGGTAGCAGCTCTTCAACCGCTCCACCATCGCTTTCTTCATGATTGACTGAATATCCGATGGACTGAACAGCTTGCTTTTACCGATGCAGCTTCGTAACCCAGAACTTTCCATCTCGCGGGATATAATGCTCCCAGGGGATCTGCTTGGTCTTTTCAAACAATTCATCAAATGTAACCGCCTTAAATGATCCTGCCTTGATCAAAATACGCTCTGCTGTCCGCAAAAATACATTCGCTCTGCATACGGCTTCTGCATCTCCATAAAAAGTAACACGTCCGTCTTCCACCTGGGAGATTTCATATCCCAGATCCAGAATTTCTCTTTTGAGCACCGCTTCGAGTCCAAAATGACACGGTGCTATCAATTCAAATCTTTCCATATATTCCTCCATATGTATCCGAATACACGCATTGCGTGTGTCAAATATCTGTACTCATATTACTATAATTCACACGTATAGTAAAGAAGAGGATACGATTCTGCTGCTGTCTGCACACTAAAATCGTATCCTCTTTTTTTCACTTACATGAGTCCCGCTCTGATATTATCTGGCGTTATTCATGTTTTCGCTGGAATTCGTGCCGTTTCTATGGCAGTTTTTCGATTGTTGTCTTATTTGTATTTCTGCTGTTTTTACTGTTTCTGTTCTGTTCATCTGCATATGATGAATATCCGTTTTCTGATGCATTGTTGTTTGCCATGTTTTCTGTTGTTTTCTTTTATTGCTGTAGTTCTTAGCCATGAGTATTCCTCCTGAAAAAATTTATTTGGTACACTCATAGTATCTCTGCATCTTTCAATTTTATTCGGAATTTTTGTATTTTTGCTTGCATTTCCAATTTCTTATATTATACTTGTGCTTGTAGAAAGTAGTCTTTCTACAACCCCTTATTAATTATTTATACTCCCCTCAAAAGACCGATGGCTCCCCCATCGGTCTTTTACTTTATCTCTATCAACGTTTTCCCTTGAAAACTGCACGATCAGACACACGATCAGAATTGGAACAAGAACCGGGAGCAGAAGTCTGATGAGCCCGTGATCACAGAAATAACCAGAACAATTCCAAGGATCACAGCCAGAATGATCAGCGCGATCTTCCACCACGGAAATCTCAATTCCTGAAAATGCATGTCCTGTCTGCCGGTCTCTTCTCCGTAAGCACCATAATCGCTGCCGCCCGCTTCATTTACAATCGAATCATCCGTACCATCCTGCGCATCTGAGATCGTCCTTGCCAGAATCCACGGATCTCCGAGCATCTCCAACACCTGAGCTTCGGATTTGCCACTTCGCACTTCTCCTTCTATATAATTACGATAATACTCTATATTCTCTAAAACAGCCTGAGCACTCAGTTTTCCGCTCAACGCTGTGCGCAGCTCTTCCAGAAATTCTTTCTGTGACATCTCTTATCCTCCTTTCCTTTCACATCTGTCATTTTGTCCATTATATTCAAGTTCTCTTTCCCCTTACAACCGCG